>SKEG01000012.1_pt1 | contig 229982 bp, 208 predicted proteins | sample 4826631 | NCBI WGS metagenome assembly SKEG01 (sample SAMN11008815, study PRJNA524170) | human gut metagenome | biome: Human fecal sample; material: Feces; isolation source: fecal sample from pouch patient p26, p34, p50 | host: Homo sapiens | place: Israel: Tel-Aviv | collected 2016-11-02
GTGTGTTCCGGAGCATCTTTTTTTCTTTCTGGTAATAGCTGATCTTATCTGCAAGCATCTGGTTATAGATAAAGCGGCTGCAGCCGATTGTTTGCTCTATCTGAACTCTCTGCTCTTTATTTGGATAGATCCTTATTTTTACGGCGCGGTTCATTCTTCTCACCCTGGCTTTCTATATACTGCCGTATCGTTTCAATCGTTGCTCCACCTGCACTGAGCAGGCCGAAGATCTGACCCCAGAATGCATCTTTCATGGTCTAACTCCATTATATTTATCGTCCTTTTTCTTATATCGACGGATATGTATTTATGAACTAATTGTTCTTTTTCAGTATACTACATCAGGGAAGGGAGAACGAGTGTTTCTTTTATACTATAGAGATTTTTTTTGAGCAGATATGCTCAGATGTGCAATTCATCTCACCACCTGAAGAGGTGGGAGAATTCTTGCTACATTTGTTAAAATTTATTCTTCTCAGTGGCCTTAATATATAGTTTATCAAAATATAGAAGAAATGGATATATATTTTCTTTTAATATTTTTCTAAAAAAGCTTTATTTTATCACTCTCCAGTCACCGGACGCATCATGGAAAGCAGCTCCTTCCGGTAATGATCGGCCTTTTCCTGATTGCCCTGTTCTTTCCGTACCATCTTTGTGATTCCCGGATACTGTCCCGGGAAGCTTTCCAGCATGATACCATCTCCATAGATTAGGTAAACATCTCCGTCTGTCATATCTTCCTCTGTCAGCTTCTTTCCATTCTCATCCGTAAGCTTATCCGGTATCGTTCCGGAGAAAATCGTGTCCGTGTCCAGATCCGCAAAATACCAGCTGTTATCATCTGTATGAAAATACACTGCTGTCATCGGCTTTTCCCCGCATCCCGCCAGACAGAACATAACAAGTACCGCCAGCATCACGATCCATTTTTTCATTATTCCACCTCCTAGTCTCTGTCAGTATTTGATTATTTCGACTTCACACTGTGCTAGCACCATGAAAAACATTAATATTACTGACTTCTACAATGTTTTTTATCTGGCACTACCATTAGTGGGAGATTTTTGATATAAATTTAATTGATCGTTGGAAGTACTTCCATAACCTGATCAATCACTTCCACAATTCTCTGCATATCCATATTTTCTTTTACATCAGAACTATCATTCACGTTCAAACCATCTTGCCAGTCCTGGACAATAGATACTGCCGGGATATTCACTAATGCAAACGGATAATGGTCACTGTTGGTTGCCATTGTCAGGAAAAATCTGTCACTGGGTGTAAATAGTTCTGACATACTGTTTTTATTTAATTCTGCCAGTTTTTTCAATCCCTCATCATCATATTCCGCATTGTCTGGTCTTTTGTTTCCTTCGATCATCGCCATATAACCCAGATCACTTTTTTCTGCAATAGTATCAATATTTATTACTCCGATGATCTGTTTCCGCTCGTCCTCCGTCAGCTTACCAACATACCATCTTGAACCCAGCATATATTTCTCTTCGCCCGAGAACAGGATGAATTTTATATTATACGGTATCTCTGTATCTTTTAAAATCCTTGCCAGTTCAAGCACTGCTGCCACTCCGGAACCGTTATCATTGGCGCCCACCGAATCTTCTGCACTGTCATAATGGGCACTTATGATCAGATTTTTTGTAGTATCAATAGATGAGTTTTTTGTCACAATGATATTTTCACCAATGCCGTCAACAATTGCATTCTCGGCTGTTGATGCCAGAAACACATCCGCCTGCGAGGAATGCCTTATTGCATTCTCATTGTTTTCATCGTTATATTCGAATTTCTGGTATTCTATATTGTCATATCCCAGATTGCCAAAATATTCACTAATATATTCTTTTACATTCTGTATTGCATCAGAATTTATTGGACGCGGTTCAGAAGTGATTTCATCGATGATCTGTTCAATATTCTGTTCCAAAGGCTCTATTATTGTACCGTTCTGGGTAACACTCTCCGCCATTGTCTGAATTGGTGCTATTAATGATATAACCATAATTAAGGCAATTGTAATTTTTTTCATTTGTGAGCTCCCTCATTTTACCAAGTATTAATCAGTATCTTTTATCCAATAACTTTCCATGCAAAACCATAGGCTACAACGAAAGCTTTTTTCCATACCATAAACATTATCATGTGATATACTTCTGCCAATTAAATCTCAGATTTTGAAAAAGGGACAGACATTGATAAATTTACTTAGTTCCATTCTGGGCTATGCACGGAACATTACAACCACATGATCAAAAGGCGGTAAATCTGATATTCTAAATGTACATTGTGATCCTTTTTTAACAAAATTAGCTTTTTTATCATTTATGTTATCAACTGATACTATTATACCATGAACTGCATCACCAACCAAGTGTTCTTTTTTGCTTTTACAGCGTTCGTACAGTGCTTTTACAATTCATTGCACATCTGTAAAGGAAAGAGACTTCTTGCTATATATTATGTTAAATTCCTGAAAGTATTTTCTTTGCGTTCTCCAGGTTATTTTTTCCATTTATTTTTAGATATACTTTACTGATTTCAGAAGGCTCTCCTATTTCTCTGCAGAGATCCTGTGCCTGGGAAATGGGTATGTAGATTTCGTTGCCTTCTATTACTACAGCGGCTTTACAGGGCATATATGAGGTTTGCGGTCCTCTTGCGGAATTGCTGGATAAGGTAGTAAGATCATCTGTGGCTTTGGAAGTATCCTTCTCTTTTTCATCCAGGGAATAAAAAATATTCAGGTTTTCACCCATCTCTAAAAATTTTTCCTGTTGTTTTTTTGAAATGGCATGATTATTATAGTCTTTCATATCCCGTAGGGAACCATTTCCCAGCAATAACAACGGCATCTTCCCCAGTTCATTCTGAGTTGGATTTTTTCCAAACGCATTCATATCAATTCCTGAAAAAGTCGTTGTTTCCGTATAATCTTCAATTTTGATGACAACCGGGACTTCTATGACTGGCCAGATTTCTTTTATACCTTTTATCTTCTTCGCTTTCTGCAAAAAATCTTCATCATAAGCCAGATCTCCAAGTGGGAGCAACACAGTAAATTGCCGTTTTTCTTCTTTCATACCTGCCAGCAGCATTCCTAATAATGTAAGTATCAATGCCAGCAGAAGTATGACAAATAAGGTAAAGCTGTCTATTTTTTTTCTTTTCAATGAGAATCCGCCTTTCTCACTTCTTCGAGAAGGATATTTTTCTTATGAAGCTTTCTGACCAGAATCAGGATTATGGAAATAAGCAGTACTGCAACAACTGCAGCTATGGAATACCACCAGTTATTGGTTTTCTCCTGGTCATCTTCAACCTTTAAAGACTTTATCTGGGTTTCTTTGATTTCAGAATCAAATTTTATTTCTTCCTCATATGATTTGCCATCTGCATCCTCATACGTAAGAATTAATTGTCCTGCACATTTTCCTGTTTTTCCTTTTACATATATGCGAAGACTTCCTTGGGATAAATCTCCGGCCTCTATGGTCCCTAAGAATGCAGTATCGTTTGAGCTTAATTCATCAGCCTTTAAGCTGACACTTGCATTGTATATTTTGTCTCTTCCTAGATTCATTGCTTTTACCGGGATCTCTACTGTATCCATAGTGTATAAAACAGATGGAATATCTGAAGCTTCCAGCTTAACACGAACCGGTTGGATGATCTGAAAAGACAGTAATTCTGTACCGGTAGTTGCCGTTGCTTTCAAATCTTCATAATCCAGAGAAAAAGTAATGACAGCCTGGCCAGGATCACAGTTTTCTGTTATAGTAATCATCTGTTCCAAAGTAATTGCTTCACCAGGAGCCAGGACTTGTACATAAAAAGAGTTTTTCTCAAATTCAATTCCTTTGTTCTCTGTAGAAAGGGAAATTTTTAAACCAAATACATTTTGACTGCAGCTTTTATTTCGAAATGTCAGCGACATTTCTGTTGTAGAACCAGCCTCCAATCGTCCACCTGAAAGATTGCTGTCTTCTAATAATACCTGCGGTTTATGTAATATTTTTTCACTTGATGAGTCTGATGTTGAATTACCTCCTCCCCCACCGCCCGAATACCCGTTGTCTATAACCGGATCTGTTATCTGCGGGGCGTCACCGTCTTCCGGATTATCACTGTCTATTACAACATGAAAAGGATTCGATTTAGAACCATCACCAAAGTCATCTCCTGATGTAAAAATATCCGGATCCGGATTTTCTTTATCGGTATCAGCTTTATCAGGAGTCTTTTCATCCTCTGCCGGAGGTTCGGTACTCGGAGGTTCGGTACTCGGAGGTTCGGTACTCGGAGATTCATCCTCTTTTTCATCAAGGGTTAACGAGTTATCATTCTCATAAGATACGGACGGATCTGAGTCCGTAAATCCTTCTTCAGCAGATGTAACTTCCGTATTTTGAGGCTCTGTGGCAAAAATGGTAGCTGGAAGAAATATTATTGTCGTACACAATACTAATGCCGTTTTTACAAATAAATTTTTCATTATCAGGCAGTCCTTTCTCTTAAGATTCCTCCATCCATTTCATATACGTGGTCACATAAGATTCTGATGTCCTCTTCATTATGGCTTGCCAGCAAAATGGTTTTTCCTGCTGCTTTTAAATCCAGCAGAAGTTCTCTTATTTCTTCCACGCCATGTTTATCCAGTCCATTAAACGGCTCATCCAGGATCAAAAACAGAGGATCTTCCATAATGGCCTGTGCAATACCAAGGCGTTGACGCATTCCAAGGGAATATTTTCCGACTGGTTTCTTCATGTCCGGATCCAATCCTACCCTTTTTAAGACTATGCGGATATCGGCCTTCGAAATCCGGCCATTCATGTCTGCCAGGATCTCCAGATTTTTAAAGCCCGTATATTGTGTAAGAAAACCGGGAGTCTCGATAATAACTCCAAGACTTTCAGGAAAATCCACATCATGGCCTATTTTTTTCCCAAATACAAAAATAGTGCCTGTAGTTACAGGAAGAAACCCACAGATGCATTTCATAAGGACGGTCTTTCCTGAACCGTTATTTCCAACAATCCCATAGACGTTTCCTGTTTTCAAGGAAAGATTTACTTCCTGTAACACGATGTCTTCACCGAAACGTTTGGTCACGTGTTCTATTTTTACGCAGGTGTTCTGTATCATTCCACTTGCTCTTTGCGGATCACAGGCCAGATTAAATGTCCCTTCAGATTTCTTCCAATCTTCCATATAAAACACCTCCCAGAATTCCCAGCATTACTAATAAAAACAACAGTAGAAATAGCCAAACTCCTATTTTGTCCGGTCCCCAATTTTCATCAGCCAGTATCCATTCTACTGGATAAAACCATATCTGATTCTTAAAATAGCGGTCATGAAGGATAATTCCAAAATAAAAGCTTACAAAAGGGATTCCATATGCCATGTAAGCAGAATCCCATAAAATCCCGCAGCTTCCACCGAAAGTACTTATGATACTTCCGATAAGTCCTGTCCGGAATGCCTTCATGAGCAAGTCCAGAAGTGCTTCTTTCTGAATAGCACCCTGTATCTCCAGCGGATAGAACACAATAAAATTGATAAAAAGTACCGTTAGTATAGCTAATGTCCAGACCATAAAACCAGACATCATAATAGAAAAGACTTTACCTTCGACATACTGTCTGCGGGTCGTTCTGGGAAGTATCTCCTTTAAAAATCCACTTTTATATTCTTGCAGAATGGAATCACTCCATGGCAATACGGCTGCTACCGGAATGGCAAAAGATACTGCCTGGCTTTTTAGAGAACCTTCCAGTATACTGATAAAAGTACCACATGTCAGTGCTTTTTTTAAGCTGGGATAAGTCTGTCCAATGGCTATGGAAATGCAGGCTATCAGCCATGCTGCCAGAAAATTCTTATTAAAACACATACGTTTTGTTTCACCCCACATAGGTTTTCCCCCTTCCGATCATGTCTTTTCTCCAAGAAATTCAAAGGTATATTTTTTCATCCGGTTAATTGCAAAAACTGCAAGAAGAACTAAAATACCCAGAAAAAACATATAGGAATGCGAGATTTTCGGAAGCAATGGGTCATAACCTAAGTTATGTTTTCCGTATACTGCCTGGTTCAGAGGACTGATCCAGCAGATTAATACATTTACCTGATACATTTCGTATTTTTCTTTATGTAAAATTGCAGCCAGTACTTTCGGGTCCAATAAAAAACCAAAGACACTGTAAAGAAGACCAAAAATCATCCCCTTAGTCTTCCCTTTATAGAGATTTCCTACAAGGATTACAAAGCTTAAGGTCAGCGAATAACAAAACAGAAGGAAGAAAACCTGCAGCATACAGCCATAGGGTGAGATACTTTCCATGACCCTTACTGTAGAAGGGACCTGCAGGTTTTTTCCTAATTCTGAATAACCAAGCATGGCCGCAGTTTCGCTCCACAGGTTACCTGGATAACTCTTTTTCATACACAGCACGGCCGTAAACAGCAGCATCAAAACCGTATATAAAACAGTTACAAGAATAACATAAATGAATTGACCTAAAAGCCATTTCCTCTTGGTTGTCCGGGTCAGCTGGTATGGAGTAATAGGTGTCATCTTCGGCAGGTCAGAAAACATAAGAAGCAAGAGCAGCGAACTGGACAGTACTGCTATCCCATCCCCAAATGTCCAGATAAATGGTTCAATGGCCTGTACCGGTGTATCGTAGGTCTCCATTACAACCATGATTCTGCCTGTAAGCAGGAAACTCAGTACAAATTCTAACAGAAATATAAAAATAACTTTGGGATTGCGTAGAAATCCGAAGAAATTGTACCTTACAATTCCAAATACCTGTCTCATGTCAGTAACCCAGATTCCGGTCTATGATACTGCCATCCACGGCATTAATGGTAAGGAAACTTTCATTCGGATTTTTACTGGTATTTGATTCTGTTTCTCCGTTATATTCACCTTCTGAAGTCATGCTGCCGAAAAAATCCCAGACGGGAATCAGAATACCTGTGTGTGCGTCAGTAGACGGCTCATATATTCTGGCATAACCAAGAACGATCCGATCAATATTATAGACCCTGGAATTTTCATATTGCATATTATCAGCGTTTGTTACCACCATCATTTTTTCATAAATTTTCATAACCTCGCTGAACGAAAGAAGATTTAAATTCTCTGTCTTTATTTTACCAATTGTGTAGGGATTTGAATAAGTCATGCTTTCTATGCCATCTTTATCGACATAGAAACAGAGACTTTCATAAGACCATGTTTCCATTGTGCTGTCCATATTTTCCAATGCCCCACCGTTTGCAATTGTCTGAGTGACCGGCACACCATTTATGGTACGTGCATAATCAATTCTATATCCATTTCCAAAATCACCTGAACTATTATCGCCTTCAAAACTTTTGCACACCGCGTAATTCCAGTTAGAAAACTGTAAATCTGTGATGCCCATTTTTTCAACTTTTTCCTTTACAAGTTTTTTTGCTTCATCCAGGGACAGCCCGATAGATTCTTCTGTGGGTTTTTCTTTCTCTTCAGAATATCCGTAATCACACCACATTGCATCCTCCGGTATTTTTTCCCCGCCCTTGTTTGCTGCTTTCTTGATCTTGACTGACAAGGTATCGGAGCCATCGGAAGATATTATATAGTAGTATTGTGAATCGTTTGGCATTTGTGCAACACAATTGAAATAATTTCCGGCAACAGGTTTTGCCTCTGTCAGGGTTTTCTTTTCCGGAGCAGTTTCGTATTCCTGTTCCCATGTCTCAATATCTTCATAGATATCATAGACATAATTCCCATCATCGTCTGTTCCATAGTTATACGGATCCAGGTTTCCGTTTGCAACGTCTTCTTTTAGTTCATCCAGAGTTTTTTTAATTTCATCCTTTGTCTTCGCATAATAACTATCAATGGTATAAAGTTTTGCCTCTGAGAAGAATGCGTTTGTAATACGGTCGAGAAGCTCCTGGGTAACTTCTGCCGCGGTGACAGAAATAGCAGATATCTTTTCCACTTCCGGAATTTCTACGCTTGCATCTGTATTTACCACGAGCTTGGCACTGTTATCTTCCACATGGCTTTTATAATTTTGAGGAGCATCAATGAGATTCCTGATGGTTGTCTTTGACTCTGAACCGTCATCGTTCTTGCTTTCAGATGCTTCTCCTTTAGAACCGCTAACATCATCCACTTCCGTATAAGCATCTACAGCCTTGCTCCCCTTCGGCTTTACCAAAGAAGAATCCGGGGTCTGTGCGCATCCTGTAAACATTCCAATACAAAGCACTATTCCTGCAAACTTTTTTATGTTTTTTCTCATTTCTGGTAATATCTCCTTTCTAAGGTTGTTATAAGTATATCATCGAGCATTACGCCAAATCTTTCGCGATTTGTAACTGATATGTAAACGTTAGTGTGATTACCAGAAAACAGAGACGGTAGTTCCTTTTCCCGGATTGCTTTCAATCTTCAGTTGGAAATCGTGCAGTTCTATAATTTTCTGACATAAAGAAAGACCGAGTCCTACACTTCCTTTTGCCCTGGAACGAGATTTGTCTACCATATAAAATGGTTCCATCACCATTTCCAGATCCTCTTTCGGTATTCCCTTTCCAAAATCCTGAACCATCAGATGGTCTGGGGTTGCCTCAAGCACAATTTTAGATTCTTTCCTGGAAGCTTTGACTGCATTATCAATTAGATTTGTCACTACACTTATCATTAAGTCCTGATCAAACTTCTTTACCAATTCTTTTGGTTCACAAAATACATCAAGAGAGATGTTTTTTTCTTGAAGCCTGCAATCAATGAGTTCTTTTACTTCTTTCAGGAAATTATCCACCTGTATTTCAGCTGGATTGAATGAGTCTTCCGAAGCTTCGTAGAGTCCGGTTAATTCCAGCATTTTCATAGAAAGTCTTGAAAGCCTGCGACATTCATTTTCAATATAAATCAGAGCCTTCTCCTGTCTTTCCGGAGTTAGGCGCACAGTAAGCAATGTATCTGCATAGCCTATGATTGCAGTCATTGGGGTCTTCAGCTCATGAGCCAGACTTCCAATAAGCTGTTTTTGTGTCCGGTTTATGTTAGAAAGACTTTCAATTTGTTCTTTTATTTTACCTGTCATAAAATTAAAGGTTGCACCTACCTGCGCAAGTTCTGTATTTCCCTCTGACGGTACTTTAAAATCATAAATACCTTCAGAAACAAGAAGCGTAGCTTCTCTTAGGCTTGTAAGCGGTGCTGTGATTTTTCGAAGGCTCAAATAAAGGATAATTCCCATCACCACGATCAAAGATAAAGTAAATCCACCCGTCTGAAAAAACAGCAGATGACTTTTTTCTATTACATCTGTTATATCTTTATAAGTAACAATCTGATATCCCATATTTACATTGCCATAGTAAAATAACAAAAGTGTCCTTCCATTTATCTGACTGATCATAGGACCATGACCGTCACTGTTGCTGCCGTGATCCACCCTGTTTGCCTTACTTGCACATAATTCTCTTAACTTTTTTACATCGAATTCATAAACAGTTCCATTATAGGTCATTTTTCCATCAAGATATAAAACCGCGCTGTCATGAAAAACCTGCCGAAAAGCATAAGTAACTATTTGGGGGCGCATTTCGTTGTCGGCATTCTGTTTCTGATTGTCAGAAAGGCTTGTTTTATTTTCAAACTGTAAGATATTTGTTCTGAATATACTGCTTTCATAACTGTTGATATTCTGTATACTCTGATTTTTCCAACAATAAGTGGTATAGAGAAAAATCCCTGACGATACCAACAGAATGATACATGTAGTCTGAGAAAAGATCTTTATTAAGAGTTTCATAAATCCACCTCAAGTCTGTAACCGATTCTGGGAATTGTTTTAATCTTATCCTGCCAGCCAAGCTTTTTCCTGATACGACCCACATGTGCATCCACAGTTCTTGTTTCTCCGCAGAACTCTTCATTCCACAGTTCCTGCAGAATCTGATTCCTGGTCAGTGCTTTATTCGGATTTTTGGCGAACACCATGAGGCAGTTATATTCCATTGGCTTTAAATAGATTTCCATGCCCATTTTTGTAACAGTACGACTAGACGTATCAATGATAACATCACCAATTTGAATCTGTTCTTGTACAGTGCCATTACGTTCCAGTACTTTTTCAAGACGGACCATCACTTCCAGCATTTCAAATGGTTTTACAATATAATCTTCTGCACCGTCTTTTAATCCCTTTATCTTGCTCGCGATATCTCCCTTTGCGGTAAGAAATATTACGGGGATTTCATACTGCTTCAGTTTCGGTAACAGGCTATATCCGTCTCTTCCGGGAAGCATAATATCTACAAGTGCACACTGAAACGCATGATCTTGAATAATTGCTTCATATGCCTCATTTCCATCCAGATATCCTACTGTTTCATACCCTGCAATCTCCAAATTCATACATAGCAGGTCATTGATTGACATTTCGTCTTCTATCACAAGGATTCTTGCCTTCAAAATTATCACCTCACATGTTTTTATAACTATCTTTTCACAGGTTAATTATACATTAAATTCTATATTGCAGTTGTAACTGATTTGTAACAGCAAAAAAGGAAACCAAAACCATTCTGTGAGAATAGTTTTGGTTTCCATACGTAGCCGGATTCCTTTCATTTACCTTTATCAGATCGTATCATTCAAATCACATCCACTGATGATGCGATTCCATAAGTTCTCCCGCTTGTCCATTCCTTTGGTAAAATAGGGAAGTCTTTTCTCTTCCAGTTCTTCCAGACGAAGCACATTTCCATTCAGATAATTGTCAATCCGGTATCCTGTACTTTTAAGTCTTGTAATTACGCCACCAATTTTTATATCCAGAATCTCATAACCAAATGGCTTTGCATCGTTCATCCAGATTTTTTCTCTTGATGATTTCATATCTGTCAGATTGCAGATGATTCCAGGAATAACATTCTGACTGATATCTTTCAACGCTGCTCTGTCCGATCTGTCATATGCTGATTTTATACACATGCCCAAATCGGCTTTATCAGCTAATACCGCCGCCAGTTTTTCATAAAATGAAAACAAAAGCTGATATTTTCCTGCTTTTTTTGCACATTCCTTCATACATTTCTGTATGTTTTGGTAGTAAGATTTTGTATTGACACCTGATTCTTTCACATGATAATCAAAAATGCCTAACATTGGATCCTGGTATAACAGATATTTTGAAGGATTTTGAGCCTCTTTATTCTCTTTCGTATTTAAGAATAAGGAATCAAAATTGTCAAGTGCCATAAAATCATCAAATTCTCCGCCTGTGCAGTCCCTGAACTCCTGCTTAAGGATTGTTTCGTCATAGTCTCTGTGAAAATCAAGGTGTGCAAAAAGTACAAGTCCCGGAAGCAAAGCATCCACCGGGGTTTCTGCACCATTATCCATCCATGCTGTACAGAGCACCTCTTTTATATTGTATTTTTTACAAGTAGAAAGAGCTGCTTTGGTACACGCATAGGTCTTAGAATAATTGGGGGAAATTCCGTTCCAAATCCAAGATCCTCCTGCAAAAATAACGTTGTCCGAAAGCTGCGCATGGATATCCAGCATTTTTTCATAGTTTCTGGTATCAGCATGATAATAGTCCCAATATACTAATCCTAAATCTTTTTTCGGTTTTTCCCATTTGGAGCAGTCCGTGTTTTCGGGCAGATCATAGTATCCGCCTGTAGAATTTGCTGTAATGTACATGTCACTCCATATCATAGGCTTTAATTCTAATTTTCTGCAAATATCTACGACCCTGTTACAATGTTCTCTGATTATCAGTGACCCTTTTTTATATCCATTTTCTTTTAGATAATTTCCAAGTCCCAGCATGACAGCCTCATCCATTCCAAGATGTACCCTGTTGGTAGAAAAATTCTCCTTGACTGAGCTGAGCAGCTTTTCAATAAACTGATAAGTTTCCTCTTTTTCAGGCTGGAGAATGTCCGCAGAATCACGAATCTTATCCATTCCCGGCCACTTCAGCGCATTGTGCAGATGAGCCAGTGTCTGAATACACGGAACAAGCTCTACCCCAAACATTGAGGCGTAAGCATCCAGCTCTTTTATTTCGTCCTTGGTGTATTTTCCGCGATAAGCTCCAAAATAAGGCTGCCCCTCTACTTCATAGGTATCTTCTGTATAAAGCATAAGTACATTCATTCCAAGTTTTGCCAGTGTCCTGATCAGGAATTTCACCTTTTCAACTGTAAATACAGCATTTCTGGAACAATCCAGCATAAGACCGTTTCTTTCAAAACAGACATGCTCTTGATATTGAAATTCATCCTCTTCCATATGATGTATGGTATAATTAAGTGCGCGGTAATAATGAGATATTTCCCGGCAGATGATATGAATCTGTTTTTTTCTTTTATTGATCAATATTTCTGGTCTGTCCTGAAATTTAACAAACAATTCTATATTTTGGTTGAAACCGTCATTTTCAGCCAGTAGTATTTTAGTACCTTTTTTAATAGTATTATATTCTTTCTTATCAGATGAAAAAACAATGTTCATAAGCATTCCTCTTTCTTTAGGAATTCTACTCTTCTTAACAAATCAATCTTTTTTAGCAGAGTATCCCCCTGTCAATGTTCTATTTTATTCGTTTGTAAATAATCGGCTCACCATAATTTTCATACGGTTCAGAAAAAAGCTGTTCTTTCAGTTTGCATTTTCTGTTCCTGGAAGTAAAGGCTGCCTCCACAGAATTCAGAAGCAGCAGCCTTTTCTGCTCCTGGGTAAGATTTAACAGAGATTCCATATATCGGAATTCCCGGGAAAGGGTTGTTCTTTCGATCGCCGGATCATCGGTATTTAAGGTTACCTTAAGTCCCATTTCGAGAAATGCTTTCAGCGGATAAGCAGACATTTCTTCCATAGCTTTTGTCTGGCGGTTGCTTGTAGGGCACATTTCCAGAAAAACCCCCTTATCCTTTACAAGCTGTATCACTTCCTTATTTCCCGCGATCCTCACACCATGACCGATCCTGACTGCCCCCATATGGACAGCTGTTTTTACATCCTCTGCATTTCCGGCCTCGCCTGCATGGATGGTAAATGGAATCTGATATTCTCTTGCTTTTGCAAAAAGCGTCTCGTAATTTTCTGTTGGAAAGAGTGCCTCGGCTCCTGCAAGATCGATAGCAACCACGCCGCCATCTTCAACAAGATATTTTTTTGCCAGCTCCAGAGTTTCCAGATTTTCTTTCTGGTTAAGATCACCGCGCATACAGCATAAGATCAGATTACCGGGGATGGGAGCTCTTTTCAGACCACGTAATGCAGCATGGATCGCTGTTTCCTGAGTCATTTCCTTCTGTGTATGGAGCTGTGGGGCAAAACGAAGTTCTGCGTAGATCACACCGTCTTCTTTCATTTCAGAAAGGATAAGATAAACAGCCTCTTCCAATGCCTCTTCTGTCTGAAGAAGGGAAAGAGGCAGGTCAAAGCATTTCAGAAAATCATTGAGATTTTCGCAGGTATCCGGCACAGAAAGGAGAGAAAGAAGCTCTTCATCTGTGGCAGCCGGAAGCGTGATCTGCTGCAATGCGGCAAGTTTTCTGGCTATCTCTGTGGTAATGCAGCCGTCCAGATGTGCGTGGAGATCGATGTAGTGATCAATTCTATTTTCTGTTTTCATAGGCGCTAAGTACCTCCCTGGTTGGATTTATTCTTATCCCTGAAATGGTTTTGCGTTTCTTATGGTATCTGTCGGAAGGAAATATTAATGTGAATTCCGGGTTATATTTCCTGTGTGGCTTTTTTTAACCAGGATTGCTCTTCTTCATTCAGATACGGAGAAATCTTTTCGTATACAAGGGCATGATACTGATTGAGCAATTTGCGCTCTCCTGCTTCCATCTGTTCCGGATCGATACCTTCCAGATCAAATGGGACCAGAGTCAGTGGCTCAAATTTCATAAACTGGCCGTAGGATGTTTTTTCGGCTTTTTTGCAAACTACAAGATTTTCGTGACGGATGCCGAATTCATTTTCCGCATAATATCCTGGTTCATCGGAGGTGATCATCCCTTCTTCCAGAACAGGAGCCGGAAGCTCGGCAGGGCTTTTCCAGCGGAAGCTCTGCGGTCCTTCGTGTACATTGAGAAGATAACCTACGCCATGGCCGGTTCCGTGGTTGTAATCCTCTCCCATAGCCCAGAGAGGTCCTCTAGCCAGGGCATCCAGATTCAGGCCGGTACAGCCGTAACGGAATTTTGCTGCTGCTAGGTTCAGGTGTCCACGGAGTACTGCTGTGAAATATTTTTTTTCTTTTTCAGTAACCGGGCCAAGTACAACGGTGCGGGTGATATCAGTAGTGCCCTCCAGATAATGTCCGCCTGTATCCATCAGAACCAGCCCTTTTGGCTCAAGTGGAATATTGGTTTCTTCTGTTGCACTGTAATGGACAATGGCTCCATGTGCACCGTAGGCAATGATGGGATCAAAGCTGTTTCCCTGAAAATTCTCCTGTACGGAACGGAATTCATAGAGCTTATCAGCAGCGGAAAGCTCGGTGATCTCCTTCATTCCCACATTCTTCTTCAGCCAGTGGATAAACTTCACCATTGCAACGCCATCTTTAATATGGGCTGTCTTTTCATTCCGGACTTCGGTTTCATTTTTGATGGCTTTTGGGAGAAGGGTCAGATTTTCACCGTCCAGGATCGTTACCGTCTTTGGAATACTGCTGACCAGCCGGCTGTTTACATTGTTTCTGGAAAGAAATACCTTTTTCTCTTCGGGGATTGTCTGTACATAGGTGTAAATATCATCATATGGATAAATGGCAATACCGTCTTTGGAAAGTGCTTCCTTAACAGAATCCGAAAAGGCTTTTTCATTGACAAAAAGACGGAGCTCACTGTCATCCAGCACAAGATAGGAAAGAACTACCGGGCAGCAGTGGATATCATTTCCGCGGATATTTAAAAGCCATGCAATGTCATCAAGGGAAGTGAGGATAAAGAGGTCTGCGCCCTTCTCTTTCAGTTTGCTGCGGATCTCACGGATCTTGTCTGCTCTGGATCTTCCGGCCCATTTTTCGGATAATTCCATTACCGGTTCACAGGAAAGTGCCGGACGATCATCCCAGATATTTCCGATGAGATCCTCATTTACAGAAAAATGTACCTGTTTTTTCTGAAGGATTCTTTCTAGCGTCTCTGCTTCTTCTGCGCTTATGGTACGGCCATCGAAGCCGAGACACATTCCCTCTTTCAGATTTTCTTCCAGGAATTTGTGGATCGTTGGTACGTCCGGTTCTCCCATCTTAAACAGAGTAACCGGAGTTCCCTCTAACTGCTGTGCAGCCTGGATAAAATATCTTCCGTCTGTCCAGAGTCCGGCCATGTCCTGCATGATCACGGCAGTTCCGGCAGAACCGGTAAATCCGGTGATGTATTTTCTGCATTTAAAATAATCCCCAACATACTCAGAACCATGAAAATCATCGGTCGGAACCAGATAAGCATCGATTCCCTTTTCCTTCATTTGTTTTCGAAGAGCTGTGATCCGTTCTGTAACTGTCATAATCTTATGCCTCCTCTGTATAACTGTTCTTTATCGCAAAGCCATGATCCATAGGGCCGCTTCCTTTTCCCAGATCCAGCATGGCAGCAAGGGCTCCGGAAATATAGTCCTTGGCACGGTTTACAGATTCCACCATGGAAAATCCCTTTGCAAGGTTAGAAGTGATGGCCGAGGAAAGAGTACATCCTGTTCCGTGGGTATTGGGATTGTCGATCCTTTTTCCCTCAAACCACTGATATGTTCCATTCACATAGAGAAGATCATTGGCATCATTGAGCTTATGTCCGCCCTTGCAGAGAACTGCACAGTGATACTGCTCGGAAACCTGTTTTGCAGCTTCGATCATATCATCGGCGTTTTTGATCTTCCGTCCGGTAAGCACCTCGGTTTCCGGGATATTCGGGGTGAGAAGATCTGCAAGAGGAAACAGTTCTTCCTTCAGAACATCCACCGCCTCCTCACTGATCAGTCTTGCACCGCTTGTGGCAACCATAACCGGGTCCACCACGATATTTTTTGCCCGATACTGTCGGAGCTTTCCTGCGATCATATGGATCAGATCACTTTCGGAAACCATTCCGATCTTTACTGCATCCGGAAAGATATCCGTAAAAATACAGTCCAGCTCCTGACCCAGGAACTCTGCGGTTGCATTCTGGATGGCTGTGACACCGGTGGTGTTCTGGGCAGTCAGCGCGGTGATGGCACTCATGGCGTATACTCCGTTTGCCATCATGGTTTTAATATCGGCCTGGATCCCGGCTCCTCCGCTGGAATCGCTGCCTGCGATGGTTAATGCTGTTTTCATCTTTGGTTTCCTCCGTTTTCTGTGAATATATGGTTCTGTAACTCTGTCAGATCCCGACAGTAGATATAGGCATCCTTTTTCAGCTGTTCCTGATCCGGTTCTCCCAATGCGTCATAAATACCGGCAGTCAGAAATCCTGCATTTCCGGCAGTCTGCAACGCGTAGAGTGAATCCTCCACAACCAGCGTCCGGGATGGCTCCGTTCCCAGTGCTTCTGCAGCTGTAAGATAGACCCTCGGAGAATGTTTGCTTTCTCCGATCTCACTGGTGGTATAGATTTTATCAAAAAAGGAAAGAAGTCCGTTTCTTTCCAGCGCCCGGCAGATATGTTCCCTGGGGCTTGAGGTTGCCACCGCAGCCGGGATTTTCTGTTCTGCAAGACATTGAAGAAGTTCTCTGGCACCTGATTTTGCCGGGACCTCTTCAAAATAGTATTTACGGATCCGGGATTTCAGATCCATCACGATCTTTTCTTCGGAATACGCAAGAGTAAACCTGTTTTTCAGCCAGTCCGCTCCCTGCTCCATACTCATGGGAAAAAGGATTTCGTCCATTTCCGCAACCGGCTGATATCCCAGATCTGTAATATATCGTTTTCCAAGCTCCTTCCAAACAGAGAGCGAATCCAGAAGGACGCCGTCTGCATCAAATATCACGGCTTTTATAGGAAAAATCATGTTTATGCTCCTGAAAATTTTTTTTGTGATACTCTGTCATTGGAACATTACGAAATAATTTCCCATGACATAAAAAACTGATATAAAAAACGCGGATATATCACAAAAGATATATCCGCATTTATTATAAGCCGCAGATATCCAAAATGCAACCGGGAGTTAAGGAGGCTCATCTGAAACAGCAGCTCTATTTTCAAAACATTTTTTATTCTTTACCGTTAAAACAATATGTGCATATATTACAAGGATCGATCCCAATGGATTCCAGAAGATCATCCAGTCTGTGATAGCGAAGGGTGGTAAAATTCTGCATCTCGCAGATATCCTGTACCATCTGCTCGTATTTCTCTGTATGTGGATCTGCATATTCATCCAGAACTTCCTGCGGACAGTTGGGGCCTTCTCTCTTCTCGATCACCTGACGGGCGATCAGCTCCATCTCAGATTTGGAACGTGAGAAGTTTAAATATTTGCAGCCGTACATGATTGGCGGGCAGGCAGGACGGACATGAACCTCTTTGGCTCCGCTGCGATACAGAAATTCGGTTGTCTCGCGAAGCTGGGTGCCACGTACGATGGAATCGTCTATGAGAAGAAGTTTTTTATCCTTGATCAGCGCACGTACCGGGATCAGTTTCATTTTGGCAATAAGGTTACGCTGGTTCTGATTGGTCGGCATAAAAGATCTGGGCCAGGTTGGTGTATATTTAATGAATGGTCTTGCGTAAGGAATGCCGGATTCATTGGCGTATCCGATGGCATGGGCAATGCCGGAATCCGGAACACCGGCTACAATGTCCGGGTGCACGGAATCGCCGTCTCTCTTTGCAAGCATGCTTCCACAGCGGTAGCGCATCTCCTCTACATTTACACCTTCATAAGAGGCTGTCGGATATCCGTAGTAAACCCAGAGGAAGGAACAGATCTTCATTTTCTTTCCGGGCTCAACCAGAGTTTTGACTTCGTCTGCTGTTACGAATACGATCTCTCCGGGGCCAAGTTCTTTATAATCTTCGTATCCAAGGTTGATATAGGCATGACTTTCAAAGGAAATACAGTATGACCCTTCTTTGCGGCCAATTTCCACAGGAGTTCTGCCCATCTTGTCACGGGCTGCATAAATTCCGTCTTTTGTCATAAGAAGCAGAGTCATGGAGCCGTCGATCAGTCCCTGTACGTACTGGATACCTTCCACAAAATTGTCCTTTTCACAGATCAGTGCAGCGATCAGTTCGGTCACATTGACTGTTCCATTGGTCATCTCCTGAAAATGTACCTTGGTCGTATCATACAGCTGCTGCAGAAGTTCATCGTAATTATTGATCTTTCCCACAAAAGTGAGGGCAAAGCTGCCGATCCTGGAACTGAACAGAAGGGGCTGAGGCTCATAATCAGAAATACATCCGATTCCCATATTTCCCTTCATGGAACCCACATCTCCGTCAAATTTTGTACGGAAAGGCGTGTTCTCAATGTTGTGGATGGCACGGTCAAATCCATGTTCTCCGTAAACAGCCATACCTCCGCGGCGTGTTCCCAGATGAGAATGGTAATCCACTCCGTAAAAAAGCTCCAGTACACAGTCATCCTTCGATGCTACTCCAAAAAATCCGCTCATAATGCGCTCCTCTCTACTACTATGATGTTAACGATTTCTGTTATCGTTCCTATATCCATAATCGCTATCAGTATAGCATAAGAGAATTGAAAATAAAAACCAATTTGGCGGATAATCCTGCTTTTTCAGAATAAACTATAAAGATATTAGCCGGATTTATAGAAGTGGAAAATTTTTTCTGTATGAGACAAAAGAAACAGCTCCGCTTTTACAGAACTGTTTCTTTTGGCCATTTGGCAAATATGTGGTTTAAAAATCCGGTTTATTCCTGGGTGATTCCCTTAAACTCGTAACCGGCTTCCTTGATCACTTCTTCAACCTTTGCTTCGTCAACCTTCTCAGGTACAGAGAATACAGTTGTTCCGTTCTCGTGGGAAGAAACTACATCTTCTGCTCCGAAAGCTGCCTGGATGGCTTTGTTTACGTGGGCCTCACAGTGTCCGCACATCATTCCTTCTACATTGACCGTTACCTTTACCATTGTTTTGTTCTCCTTTTCTTCTTTTATATTTTCATCATGACTGATGTGTAATGTTACCGGATTTTTGATCGTTTTGTCTTTGGCTGCATTGTGGATCTGAAACAGATTCAGACGTAGTGCATTTGTTACAACACAGAAGCTGGAAAGACTCATGGCCGCAGCTCCGAACATCGGATTCAAGGTCCATCCGAAAAGCGGGATCCAGACACCTGCTGCAAGGGGAATGCCGATTATATTGTAGAAAAATGCCCAGAAAAGATTCTCATGGATATTCCGAAGTGTGGCGCGGCTTAAACGTACTGCCGCTGGAACATCGCTTAACTGGCTCTTCATCAGAACGATATCTGCCGCATCAATGGCAATATCTGTTCCTGCACCGATGGCAATTCCGATATCGGCTCTTGTAAGTGCCGGCGCGTCGTTGATACCGTCACCGACCATGGCAACCTTTCCCTGCTCCTTCAGAGCGCGGATCACACTTTCTTTTCCATCCGGAAGAACTCCTGCGATCACATCGTCAACTCCTGCCTGAGCTCCGATGGCTTTTGCGGTACGCTCATTGTCACCGGTAAGCATAACTACACGGATTCCCATGTTCTGAAGCTCTTTTACTGCACGGGGACTGTCTTCCTTGATCACATCCGCAACTGCGATGATTCCCAGAAGTTTACCGTTTCGTGTGAAAAGAAGGGGCGTTTTTCCATGCTCTGCAAGCTGCTCGGCTCTCCTGTTAAGGTCTGCGGAAACCTTTGTCTGGCTGCTGATAAATTTCATGCTTCCGCCTGTCAGTTTGTCACTTCCAAGTATAGCGGAAAGTCCGTTTCCCGGAAGTGCCTGGAATCCGGTTACTTCACCTGTGGCAAGGTTCTCTTCCTCGGCTTTTTTGAGAACGGCTTTTGCCAAAGGATGTTCACTTTTTTTCTCCAGTGCACAGGCCAGAGAGAGAAGCTCTGTTTCTGTAACTCCCTCTGCCGGGAGAATATCTGTTACCTCCGGCTGACCGCTTGTAATGGTTCCGGTTTTATCCAGTGCGACGATCTGGACTTTTCCTGCTTCCTCCAGGGAAACAGCTGTTTTGAAAAGGATTCCGTTTTTGGCACCCATACCGTTGCCGACCATAATGGCAACCGGTGTTGCAAGGCCAAGTGCGCAGGGGCAGCTGATGACCAGAACGGAAATCCCCCTTGCCAGAGCATAACCGAAGGTCTGTCCTGCAAGAAGCCAGATGATCGTTGTGATCACTGCGATTGTGATCACTGCCGGTACAAACACACCGGAAACACGGTCTGCGATCTTTGCGATCGGTGCCTTGGTGGCTGCCGCATCACTGACCATTTTGATGATCTGGGAAAGAGTGGTATCCTCTCCCACTCTGGTCGCTTCGCATTTGATAAATCCGGACTGATTCACAGTTGCCGCAGAAACCATATCTCCAGTTTCTTTATCAACCGGGATACTCTCGCCGGTCAGTGCGGATTCATTGACTGCGGTGGTTCCTTCCAGGATCACTCCGTCCACCGGAATATTCTCTCCCGGGCGGACGACAAAGGTTTCTCCTTTCTGAACCTGCTCAATAGGAACGGTAAGTTCCTGTCCCTTTCGTACCACGACCGCAGTTTTGGGTGCCAGCTTCATAAGGCTTTTAAGCGCATCCGTTGTCTTTCCTTTAGAACGGGCCTCCAGCATTTTTCCTACGGTGATCAGTGTCAGGATCATGGCTGCAGATTCAAAATAAAAATCCATCATATAATTCATAACTGCAGCAGAATCTCCATCTACCTGTGCTCTTGTCATGGCAAACAGTGCATAGACGCTCCACAGGAAGGATGCCATGGAGCCAAGAGCTACCAGAGTATCCATATTTGGGGAACGGCGCCACAGACTCTTAAATCCATTGATGAAAAATTTCTGGTTGATCACCATAATGATACCAGCCAGGAGCAGCTGTATCAGTCCCATGGCTACGTGATTGCCGTCAAACCATTTCGGCAGTGGCCATCCCCACATCATGTGCCCCATGGAGAAATACATCAGCACCAGCAAAAATCCCACGGATGTGATAAGACGTTTCTTTAGGATCGGAGTTTCATGATCTTCCAGCGCTTCTTCTGCCGCAGACATGGAAATCTTCGCTCCGGCAGTTCCGCCCTTTAAGGATGCACCATATCCGGCGGCTTCCACTGCGGCAATGATCTCACCGGATGAAGCGGTTCCTTCAACTCCCATGGAGTTGGTCAGAAGACTGACGGAACAGCTATTCACCCCCGGAACTTTCGATACGGCTTTTTCCACACGGGCAGAGCAGGCGGCGCAGCTCATACCAGTTACATTATATTGTTCCATTTTCTTTCAGTACCTCCTAAAATCCAGTTTGTCCCTTTATTTCATCAGCTTCTGGAGGGTTGCTACCAGCTCATCAATGGTCTCATCCTTACCTTCCCGGATATCCCGGGCAACGCAGGTGCGGATGTGGCTGGCAAGCAGCTCTTTATTAAACGCATTCACTGCAGCATTGACTGCAGCAGACTGGATCAGGATATCATTACAGTAGGCATCATTCTCCATCATTCCTATAATGCCTCTGATCTGGCCTTCAATACGTTTCAGACGGTTGATCAGCTTTTTTTTCTCCTCTTCTGAACGCGCAGTGTGTTTTTCACAGCAGCAGGGACAGACTTTCTTTTCAGACATAAGCTGTCTCTCCTTTCCCATAAATACCCTCATGGGGTATCCTATTTATATGAAATAATATATACCCTCATGGGGTATTTGTCAATAGAAACAATATTTTTATAATAAAAAAGCCCGCTCATCCGATAATGGCAATGAGCGGGCAATATAAACTTATAATTAGCCGAATCAGGTAAGTCCCCAACGGGGTTGCGAAAAGCAATAAGCAGTGGGTGGGGACTTGTCTATAATTCTACTCTTCCACGATATGTCCGAAATAATAGAATCCCTTGCAGGTATCCAGGCTTACTTTTACATATTTGCCGATGAGATCTTTTTCTCCCGGGAAATGAACCAAGAGATTATGCTGGGTACGGCCAGTAAGAGTGCCTTTCTCCCGGTTTTCGTCTTCTACCAGGATTTCCTGAATGGTTCCCTGGAAACGGGAGGAATTTTCCCGGCCCTTTTCCTGTACTAGGGTAAGAAGACGGCTGAAACGGTCTTTTACCACATCCTCCGGCACCTGATTTTCCATGCCGGCTGCAGGGGTTCCGCTTCGTTTGGAATAAATAAATGTGAAGGCAGTATCGTAATTTGCTTTTTTTACAACATCCAGTGTTTCCTGGAAATCTTCTTCTGTTTCTCCCGGAAATCCGACCATGATATCTGTTGTCAGCGAAATATCCGGGATCGCCTTACGGATCTTATCTACCAGCTCCAGATATTTCTCCTTGTCGTAACGGCGGTTCATTTCCTTTAAGACTCTGCTGCTTCCGGACTGCAGCGGAAGATGCAGATGGTGACAGATCTTCTGGCTCTCTGCCATGGTCTGGATCAGCTCATCGGACAGGTCCTTCGGATGGGAAGTCATAAAACGGATACGCTTCAGCCCTTCGATCTTTTCCACTTCTTTCAGAAGTTCTGCAAAGGTTACCGGTGTTTCCAGAGTTTTTCCGTAGGAGTTTACATTCTGACCAAGAAGCATGATCTCAGTAACGCCATCTGCGACCAGTTCCTCGATCTCGCGAATGATGGCCTGTGGCTCGCGGCTCTTTTCGCGGCCGCGGACATAAGGAACGATGCAGTAGCTGCAGAAGTTATTGCAGCCAAACATTACGCTGACTCCTGTTTTGAATGAGTATTTGCGGGAAGTTGGCATGCCCTCTACGATCTCATCGGATTCCTTCCAGATATCAATGATCTGGTCGTCGGTCTGCAGCGTCCGGTAAAAAAGCTCGGGGAATTTGTGGATATTATGGGTTCCGAATACAAGATTTACATATTTATAATCCTTGCGGATCTTTTCCACTACGTGATGCTCCTGCATCATACATCCGAACAGTACGATCTTCATATCCGGGTGCTCCCGTTTGATGCTCTTTAAATGTCCAAGATGTCCATAGATCTTCTGATTGGCATTTTCCCGGACTGTGCAGGTGTTAAATACAACTGCATCAGCATCCTCGGTATCTACCATTTCATATCCCATTTTTTCCATGATGGCCGCAATAGACTCTGTCTGGATGGAGTTCATCTGGCATCCTTCATTCTGGATGTGGAAGGTGGGACGTTTCGTACTGCTTTTGGCAAGAAGTTCTTTACATTTTTCAATGTACTGAAGCTGGATCTCTGTTTCTTTGTTCTGGCTCAAATCAATTCCTCCAATAACTAAAAATTTCATATGTATCTATAAATTATTTTTCTTTAGACAATATCAGACGGGAGCATTGAACTCCCGTCTGATATATCATACAGAATTTACAGTTGTCTGTCAAAGAGTTTTTATAATAGCGGTGCAAAAACTCTCAGTACGTTCTGAATGGCACGTACCACAATATTTCTCTTCTGGCAGAATGCCAGATCAATGGGATCACAGTACTCCAGAGTTTCTGTAAAATCATCCCGGATGTCCAGGATCACATCATTCTTATACATCCAGACACCATCTTCAAAATGCAGATAAAGGCTTCGGTAATCCAGATTTATGGTTCCTACGACGCCTACTTTGTCATCACAGACAAAAGATTTTGCATGTAAAAATCCCGGCTGGTATTCGTAGATCTTTACACCTGCTTCCAGAAGCTGCTTATAATAAGACTGTGTCAGCAGGAATACCATTTTTTTGTCCGGGATACCTGGTGTCATGATCCGGACATCCACACCGCTTTTTGCAGCGAGGCACAGGGCGGTCATCATCTCATTATCTATGATCAGATATGGTGTGCAGATATAAACATAGTTTTTGGCGCGATTGATAATATTAAGATAAACGTTCTCTCCTACGATCTCATCGTCCAGGGGGGAATCGCAGAATGGTTGGACATAACCGTTTCCCGGAAATTCGTTGGGGTGCCACCTGTGCGGAACATAATTTCCGAAATCAAGAGAAGTATCTGTTTTGGTAACGATTCCCCACATATACAGGAACATAGCTGTCATATTCCAGACGCCTTCTCCTTTCAGCATAACGGCTGTATCCTTCCAGTGGCCAAACCGTTTTCGCTGATTGATATATTCGTCAGCCAGGTTGATGCCGCCGGTAAAACCGGTCCAGCCATCGATCACACAGATCTTACGGTGGTCACGGTTATTCTGGATTATATTAAGAATCGGACGGAACCGGTTGAATACTTCGCATTTGATTCCTCGCCGGCGCATCTCCTGATCATACTTGTATGGCAATGTGGTAAGGCAGCCGAAGCCATCATAGATCAGTCGGACATCCACTCCTTCTTTAGCCTTTTTTTCAAGGATATTAAGGATCGTCTGCCACATTACCCCATCATTTATGATGAAATATTCGATAAAAATAAAATGCTTTGCCTGCTCCAGTTCATGCACCAGAACCGGAAACATATCATCTCCTACCTGAAAATACTCTGCTGTGGTATTCTCGTGAACCGGATATCTTGAATATTGCCAGATGTAATCCGACTGGATCCTCATGGAACGGTCGTCTTCGTTTAAACGTTTTCTTGTGAGCTCTGAGCCTTCCAGGTATTCAGCAGTTTCATCAATAAGATTCTGATAATGCTGCTCCATTACAGTGCCGATCCGTGACTTACCGAAAAGAAGGTACAGGGAAACACCAAATACCGGAAAAATAAGGATCAGCATCGTCCAGGCGAGCTTATAAGATGGATTGATCTTTTTATTTACGATCCACAGAACAACCAGAAAACCTATGGCCTGCATTCCGATCGTCACCCATCTGGAGTATTCCATAAGCCGGAAAAGGGCGATCAGCAACCATGCCAGCTGCACAACAAGAGCCAGAGCTACATAAAAAATTCGATTAAATAATAATTTAAGGAGCGATCGCAATGGTTTGATAATCAGTTTAATAAACAAATTCATATTTCTTTCCTTCGTCAAACGTTCCTGTTTCTATTTAATTAAAAATCCCTGACCATACAGCCAGGGATTTTTGCGCACAATTAATTATATTTACGTTTTCTTGCGGCTTCAGATTTTTTCTTACGACGAACGCTTGGCTTCTCGTAATGCTCTCTCTTACGGATTTCCTGCTGGATTCCCGCCTTAGCACAGCTTCTCTTGAATCTGCGAAGAGCGCTATCTAAAGTCTCGTTCTCTTTTACGATAACGTTTGACATAGACTCACACCTAACCTCCCTCCAGTTGTAGATTGTGCTAAAATACAACTGTCTGGGTATTTTTCTTGCACGAGTGTTATTATATAGCATAACATGTGCTTTCGTCAACATCTTTTTCGATTTTTATGAAAAAAATGTCAAAACTGTAAATCACGCACAACTTTGTTATTTTGTGAGCTGTTTTTCAAGGATTCCTGCTGCTGCGTCCATAGCTTCCTGGGCTTTTTCCGGATTCTTTCCGCCGGCCTGTGCCATGTTCGGACGTCCGCCGCCGCCACCGCCAACGATCGCTGCCACTGCTTTGATCAGGTTTCCTGCATGAGCGCCTGCTTTCTGAGCTGCATCCGTTGCCATTGCAAGAAGATTAACCTTGCCGTCGTTTACTGCTGCAAGAAGGACAACACCTTCGCCAAGCTGCTCTTTCAGTTTATCACCCAGGTCTCTGAGACCGTTCATGTCAACGCCTTCAACTTTGGCTGCAAGGAGTTTTACACCGTTTACTTCAACGACTTTATCCATAACATCGCCAAGTGCACTCTGGGCAGCTTTGCTCTTAAGGGATTCATTCTCGCTCTGAAGAGCCTTTACTTCAGCCTGCAGGTGACTGATCTTTTCTACAACCTCGGCTGTATTGGCCTTTAATGCTTTTGCAGCCTCATGGAGAAGCTCTTCCTGCTTTCTGTAGTATTCGATAACTGCTTTGCCGGTAAGTGCCTCAATACGGCGTACACCAGCTGCGATACCGGATTCGGAAACGATCTTAAAGAGCATGATGGAGCTTGTATTCTTTACATGAGTACCACCACAGAGCTCTTTGGAAAAGTCTCCCATGGATACTACACGTACCTTCTGGTCATATTTCTCACCAAAGAGAGCCATTGCTCCGGATTTCTTGGCTTCTTCCACATCCATGACATCTGTATGAACATCAAGACCTGCCTGGATCTCTTTGTTTACAAGCTCTTCTGTTGCCTGGAGTTCTTCTGCTGTCATAGCCTGAAAATGAGCAAAGTCAAAACGAAGTCTGTCCGGAGTTACCAGAGAACCCTTCTGCTCTACGTGGGAACCAAGAACGGTTTTCAGTGCTTTCTGAAGAAGATGTGTTGCACTGTGGTTTTTCTCGGTATCTTTTCTTGCTTCTTCGTTTACCTTCAGGGATACTGTCTCACCTGAGGAAATCATACCGGATTCCATATGTCCTACGTGGCCGAATTTACCGCCGCGGAGTTTGATGGTGTCCTCAACAACAAATTTACCGTTTGCAGTCTCGATCACACCGGTATCACCTTCCTGTCCACCCATTGTTGCATAGAAAGGAGTCTGTTCAACAAATACGGTACCCTTCTGTCCCTCTGTGAGAGAATCTACGATCTCTGTTTCTGTGGTAAGGACAGTAACCTTGGAATCAAAGGTAAGATGATCGTAGCCGACGAATTCTGTTGTTACGTTTACATCAATATCATCGTATACGGTTGCGTCTGCACCCATATAGTTGGTTACTTCACGGGCAGTACGTGCCTTGACTCTCTGTTCCTCCATTGCTTTCTGGAAGCCTTCCTCATCAATGCCGTAGCCTTTTTCCTCAAGGATCTCTTTTGTAAGGTCAAGAGGGAATCCGTACGTATCATAAAGCTTGAATGCGTTGTCACCGGAAAGAGTCTTTTCACCTGCTTTTTTCATATCCTCTTCCATGTCGGAAAGGATGCGAAGTCCCTGATCGATAGTTTTGTTGAACTGATTCTCCTCATTTGTCAGTACACGGAAGATGAACTCTTTCTTCTCCTCAAGCTCCGGATATCCGGCTTTGGAGCTCTCGATCACCTGTGCACTTAATTTTGCAAGGAAAGTTCCCTCGATGCCAAGAAGACGTCCGTGACGTGCTGCACGGCGGATCAGACGGCGGAGAACATATCCACGTCCCTCATTGGTTGGCATGATTCCATCGGAGATCATAAATGTTGCGGAACGGATATGGTCCGTGATCAGACGGATGGAAACGTCATCTGCATAGTTTTTCTCATATTCTTTATGTGCGATCTCGCATACAAGATTACGAAGTGCACAAATTGTATCTACATCAAAAATAGAATCAACATCCTGAACAACTACAGCAAGACGCTCAAGTCCCATACCGGTATCGATGTTTTTCTGTTTCAGGGTTGTGTAGTTTCCGTTTCCATCGTTCTCGAACTGTGTGAAAACGTTGTTCCATACTTCCATGTAACGGTCGCAGTCGCAGCCTACCGTACATCCGGGTTTGCCACAGCCGTATTTTTCGCCACGGTCATAGTAGATCTCAGAGCATGGACCGCATGGACCTGCGCCATGCTCCCAGAAGTTATCCTCTTTTCCGAAACGGAAAATACGTTCAGACGGAATCCCTACTTCTTTGTTCCAGATATTGAAGGCTTCATCATCATCCAGGTAAATGGATGGGTAGAGACGGTCTGCATCAAGCCCTACAACCTCAGTAAGAAACTCCCAGGACCAGTGAATGGCTTCTTTCTTGAAGTAATCACCAAAAGAGAAGTTACCAAGCATTTCAAAGAAAGTACCGTGACGTGCGGTTTTACCTACATTTTCGATATCTCCGGTACGGATACATTTCTGGCAGGTTGTCACTCTTGTTCTTGGCGGCTTCTCAGCACCTGTAAAATATGGTTTCAGCGGAGCCATACCTGCATTGATCAGCAGAAGACTCTTATCTCCCTGAGGAACCAGGGAAAAGCTTTTCATTACAAGATGGCCCTTGCTCTCCATAAAATCAAGGAACATCTTACGAAGTTCGTTCACTCCGTACTTTTTCATGTTGTTATCCTCCTTGTGTCAACCCTACCTGTCAGCATTTCCGGAATGCCGTAGCTTTATCCCGGAAATGTTACAGATATGGGAAATTATTTTACACAGATCTTTTTGAATTTTTTCTTGCCTCGTTTCAGAACGATCCCGTCCCCTGCAAAAGCATCCTTCTCAACCGTATGGTAAATATCGGTGAGCTTCTCACCATCGATGGATACACCACCCTGCTGGATCGCACGGCGACCCTCGGAACGGCTTGGTACTAGCTCTGCTTTTACAAGAAGTGTGATCAGGTCGATTTTTCCTTCCTCGTCAAAATCTTCCTCTGAAAGCTCTGTTGTAGGCATATGAGAAGTATCTGCACCTGAGAACAGTGCGCGAGCACCCTCCTGTGCTTTCTTGGCTTCCTCCTCACCGTGTACAAGCTCTGTCAGCTGGTATGCAAGGATCTCCTTGGCTTTGTTCAGCTCGCTGCCTTCCCATTTGGCCATCTCGTCGATCTCCTCAAGAGGAAGGAAAGTAAGAAGACGCATACATTTGATAACGTCAGCATCGTCTACATTTCTCCAGTACTGGTAGAAATCGAACGGGGATGTCTTATTCGGATCAAGCCATACAGCTCCGGACTGTGTTTTTCCCATCTTTTTGCCCTCAGAATTGAGAAGCAGTGTGATGGTCATGGCATAGGCATCTTTGCCAAGCTTACGGCGGATCAGCTCGGTACCGCCAAGCATGTTGCTCCACTGGTCATCGCCACCGAACTGCATGTTGCAGCCGTATTTCTGGTACAGCATGTAGAAGTCGTAGCTCTGCATGATCATGTAGTTAAATTCCAGGAAGCTTAAGCCTCGCTCCATACGCTGTTTGTAGCACTCTGCTGTCAGCATACGGTTTACGGAAAAGTGAGCACCTACCTCACGGAGAAGCTCTACATAGTTAAGGTTCATAAGCCAGTCAGCATTGTTTACCATAAGAGCTTTTCCATCAGAGAAATCGATGAAACGGCTCATCTGCTGCTTGAAGCAGTCAATATTGTGCTGGATGGTTTCTTTTGTCAGCATCTGACGCATATCGGTCCTTCCGGACGGGTCACCGATCATTCCTGTTCCGCCGCCGAGAAGGGCGATCGGACGGTTTCCTGCCATCTGCAGTCTCTTCATCAGGCAAAGAGCCATGAAGTGACCTACATGAAGGCTGTCTGCTGTAGGGTCAAAGCCAATATAGAATGTGGCTTTTCCGTTATTTACCATCTCTTTGATCTCGTCTTCGTCTGTAACCTGTGCGATCAGGCCACGTGCTTTCAGTTCTTCCCAAACTGTCATTGTTCTTTCCTCCTGTATAGTCATATAAAAAATGCCCGGTTCCTGTCCGTTTAGGACGAGAACCGGGTCCCGCGTTACCACCTAAATTTACAGAAAACTCGCATTTCCTGCCTCATAAAGTGAATCTACATCCCGTTATATCCATATATATCAAGATATAGAACCACTTCAGCACAATAACGGGTGCCATTCCGTCGCAGCCTATCTATAATACGTTATTATTATAAAGTTTATAATTTACAGTATCAAGTCCCGATTCGGTGCGCAGCTCCGGGATGTATTCACAAAAGTTCTACCCTGTGCCTCTCACCTGCCGGCTGCTCTCTGTGGGGTTTTCCTCAAGCTACTTTTTCCCTTCCAAGCCTTTTACTATACTATATGAAGTATACAAACTGCTTTTTTGTTTGTCAAGAAATTTTAATATTGCTTTGACAACTTAAAGTGGCAGAATGTTACTTTTTACTCTGTTCTCAGTAACACGCTTCGCGATGCACAGAATTTACGCTGATCGCATAAATTCGCGCGGTATGTTTCGGGTTTTCTGTGAATGATAAGTGGAACTTTTATTTCTGTAAGCCATTTATTCCTTCATCTACGTAAAGGTCATTGCCGTCTGCCGCTGATGTGGCAAGCTGATCACACCGTTCATTTAACGGATTATCTGCATGTCCCTTAACCCAGTGGAAGCTTACCTGATGCTGCTCCTTGGCCTTTAAAAGGCGTTTCCAGAGATCTACGTTCTTCACATCTTCGTTTTTTCCACGTTTCCAGTTTTTCTTCAGCCAGGCATCGATCCAGTGCTGATTAAAAGCATCTACCAGATATTTGGAATCGGAATACAGATCCACCTGGCAGGGGCGGTTCAGTGCTTCCAGTGCTACGATAGCTGCCATCAGTTCCATCCGGTTGTTTGTGGTTTTTTTGTAGCCTCTGGACAGTTCACGTTCATGTAACTGGCCTTTGGTATCGATGTACTGAAGAACTGCTCCGTAGCCTCCCGGTCCATCCGGATTTCCCCGGGCTGCACCATCCGTATAGATTTTTACCTGCATATTTGCTTCTCCTTAAATTTTCAATTTTATGTCCATACGCCTGTTTGTTCAAAGTTTACTGCCGGAGACTATGTTGCTTATACCCAGTCTACAAAAAATGTATGGCCTTTATAAGTTTCATATTTCACTTTGCTGAAATTCAGATTCTGGTTCCAGAAATAGCTGGTCATCATGAAATACATATAATTAAAATCTTTCTGTTTAAATCCGCTGAGTGTTCTGGCTTTGCCGGAAGTGACATGTTTATTGAAAATAGTCATTGCTTCTCTTGCAGCCTGATAAGCAAGAGTACGATTTTCAAACTGACCATTGAGACGTTTGAGAAGGGCCCCGTTCCGCACTACAGAATACTGTGGGGTTGTGCTGCTTCCGATATTCTCATAGATCACACCTCGTATCGTAGATGGAAATTCCTTGTCTGATTTGATCGTACGATTCAGAACACAAAGTGCTACTGCTTCCATTCCGATCTTGCCCTGATCGCCTGCCTCCGATTCGCAAAGTGCGGCCAGCAGTGCTTCATCGGATGTCTTGCCGTTGGCTATTCCAGGATGGCTCTTATATTCTTTTACCATAGTGTAATATCTGCTGTTTTTGGTATCGTAAACTTTGACATCTCCATTGCTGACATTTAGATTTGGTTTGGTAGTCTTCGCAGTGGCCACTCCGTCTGCTGCGATGGAGTATGTGATTCCATTCACTGTCACGGAGGTACTTACTGCCATGACACCGTTGGATTTAAAATAATAGTTCTTCTGATTGATCGTCTTCAGACCAGTATACATATAACCGGTACTGGTGGCAAAATAGTAGCTGATATTTTTGGATTTGTTTTTTACCCATTTGGTTGCCATATAACCGGAAGTTTTGTAAAAATAACGTTTCTGCCCTTTGCTGTTGGTGAGCCAGCCGGTTGCCATAATGCCTCCGCCTTTTGTGAAATAACGTTTCCTTCCCTTGCTGCAGTTTACCCAGCCTGTGGTAAGCTTACCTGTTTTGGGATTGAAATAGCGCTTATGGCCTTTGGAATCTGTCATCCAGCCGGTTGCCATAACACCCTTGCCTTTTGTAAAATAGTAGGTATATTTGCCATTGACCTTCATCCAGCCCTTTACCTGTACTCCGGTCTTTGTGTTAAAGTAGTACTTGTATCCGCCCAGGGTCAGCCAGCCTTTCTGCTTGCTCCCATCACTTTTTATGTAGTATGTTTTTCCATCGATAGTTTTAAAGCCTGCAGTGGCAGCCTGTACCTCTTTTGCAGAAGCAGAAAAGACTGTGCTTCCCACGATCAGCAGCATGGCAAGCATCAGACCCTTCAGCCATTTTTTTGTTCTGAAACTCTTCATAATTTTCCCCATTTCCTGTTTTAGATATAAAAGCTAGTTTGTCTCAAAAATTACAAAAATGTTACATTTCGTTTATTATATCGTAATGAATAAACACTGTCAACTTTTTTGTAACTGTGGACGGACTCCTGCCATATGATGAAGTGTAAATAAAATTTGCTGGAGGACTTATCGATGAGTGACTTAGCGGCTACCAATTGTGGATGTGATTGCGGATGTGGTTGTGATTCCGGATGCAGCACAGGATGTGGATGTAACAATAACTGTGGCTGTAATAATGGCTGCGGAACTTCCTTGTTTGGAAACGGTGGAAACAGCTGCTCCTGTATCCTTTGGATCATCTGTCTGATGTGTTGCTGTGGAAACAACAGTGGCTGTGGCTGTAATAACAACGGCTGCAACGACAGCTGTTGGATCATCATCCTTCTTCTGCTTTTGTGCGGAAATGGATGCGGCTGCAACAATTGCTGCTGATCTTTTGAAAAGGCAGAGGTTATTTCCTCTGCCTTTTCTGCTGCCGTTTTTCTGCTTCCTCCTGTTTCTGTTTTTTCTCTTCCAGACATTTCAGATCTATCTCATAAAAAGAATTTCCATCAATGACAAGTTCCTGTTTTTTTTCAGATTCCATAATCATATTCCTTTGAAAAATTTCTTCTATATATAATATGACCAGAGAAGGTTTCTGTCATATTTCTTTCTGCAAATTCATAGATTTCAGGAAAAAGGATTTTTTTATGGAACAGGAGCCTATCGCACGTACTGCTCTGGATGAAATGGTGGAAAGTGACCAGGATCAGATGCTGAAAGCCATGATCCCGTACCTTCCTTCTTCCGGGCAGCGGTTTTTATCTGTGTATACGAAAGTCCGGGAACTTCAGAATACCATGTCGCTTTTTCAAAGCAGCCGTAGAACAGCCGATCTGCAGGCTACCGGTTTTTCCGGCACTGATCCTCTGGAAATGCTGCAGGATATCCGTAAGTGCTGTGGCGGAGAAAATCGCCGTCAGATCGATCATATCACCAGTCTTATGGCTACGATTCAGATGCTTCAGATCATGAATGAAGATTCGTCAGGAGGTGAGAATCCATGAGTGATGACTGGAAAAATAATCCCCGGCTTTCTGGAATGGACCCTCAGAAGCTTTCCATGCTTCAGGGTCTGGCAGATCAGGGATTGGGGAAAAATCCGTCCGAACTTCTGCCTTTTATCATGGGCGCAGCTTCTAAAGGAAAAAATGCGGGCTTAAATTTCAGCTCTGATGAGATCTCCACTATCATAGAAGTTCTGAAAATGGGGAAAAGTCCGGCAGAGGCAGCTAAGCTTGACAGAATTGTGAATCTGATGAAAATGATACGTCATTAACAGCTCTGTGATCCCGGAACAGCGGTTTTCTGTTCCGGGATTTTCTACTTTGTAATTCTTTTTATATTTGTCGGAATATAATCTGCAAAAATCTGACATATCCATAGATTCTATCGCATAATTCATAGAACATATTCCCTATTTTTGTGATATTTTTTTATCATTTTCCCTTTCTTCTTATATCAGTATATGGTATACTTGTCCGTGAAATGAATGATATGCAAAATAGGATTTTATGCGTCAAGTGTTTGGCGAATGGGGAGTTGTCGCCAGAACGAAAAGTACGTCTTACGGTATGAAATCCGCACCCGTTGCAGCAATATAAGAGAATATCTCATATTGTGTAGGGCTTTTTCGACATACGTTCTATTACAATTGGAGATATCTTTTTTTATGCGCAAAAATAAAAGAGACAGTCTCCGAAAAACGTGATTTTTTTAACAAATGGAGGTTGTTATTTATGGTAGACAAAGCAAAAGTTGAAGAGGCGATCAAGCTTCTTCTCGAGGGAATCGGCGAGGATGTAAACAGAGAGGGACTGCAGGGAACTCCGGAACGTATCGCCCGCATGTGCGAGGAAATTTATGGCGGACTTGATAATGAAGCGGATGAACATCTTCAGAAACAGTTTCATGTAGAGAACAATGAAATGGTTCTGGAAAAGGATATTACCTTTTATTCCATGTGCGAACATCATCTTATGCCTTTTTACGGTAAAGCTCATATCGCATATATCCCAAATGGCAAGGTTACCGGCTTAAGCAAGCTGGCCCGTACCGTTGATGTGTATGCAAGAAGACCGCAGATCCAGGAACGTCTGACTGTGCAGATCGCAGATGCGCTGGAACGTGTTCTCGCTCCTAAGGGAATCATGGTTATGCTGGAAGCGGAGCATACCTGCATGACCATGCGTGGAATCAAAAAGCCGGGAAGCAAAACGGTTACGACTGTTACCAGAGGTGAATTTAAAGAAAATATGGAGCTTCAGAAACAGTTCCTTGCTATGGTCAAGGACTGATGGACAGAGTGAATCAGATCTGGAATCATCCGCTCTATCAGAATGAGCTTAATAAGCTTCAGCTTCTGGAGACTGACCGTGAATTCTGCAGACATACACCGGAGCATTTTTTGGATGTGGCACGCCTTGCCTATATCCGGGCACTTGAGGAAAATGCTCCTGTTTCAAAGGAACTGATCTACTGTACTGCCCTTCTTCACGATATTGGACGGGCCAGACAGTATGAAGATGGCACTCCTCATGATGAGGCCGGTGCTGCTATCGCAGGACAGATCTTAAACGAGCTTGGATTTTCTATGGAAGAAATGGAAGCGATCATTGCGGCAATACGTGGTCACAGAGCTCAGACGGATCCGACAGTTCTTGGAAAACTGCTCTATACTGCGGACAAAAGCTCCAGAAACTGTTTTTCCTGTAAAGCAGAGCCGGAATGTTACTGGTCTCCTGCTAAAAAAAATATGACGATCCAATATTAGGAGGTTTTTCCATGAAAATCGGAAATCGTGAGTTTGATGTAAAAAACAAAACATATATTATGGGTATCCTAAATGTCACACCGGATTCTTTCTCAGATGGCGGAAAATGGAACGATATGGATCATGCCCTGAAACATACAGAAGCTATGATCGCCGAAGGTGCTGATATTCTTGATATCGGTGGGGAATCCACACGTCCAGGGCATACACCGGTTGGCGCACAGGAGGAGATCGAGCGTATTCTTCCTGTTATCGAAGCAGTAAAAGGGCGTTTTGATATCCCCATCTCTGTAGATACCTATAAGGGATGTGTTGCGGAAGAAGCCCTGAAACACGGAGCAGATCTTATCAATGACATCTGGGGACTGAAATATGATCCTGAAATGGCTCCTGTCATTGCCAGATATCAGGCTCCCTGCTGTCTGATGCATAACAAAGATAATACTGAATACAATAATTTTATTGTGGATATGCTGGCAGAAACCCAGGAATGTGTCAATATTGCCAAACGTGCCGGTATTGCCGATGATAAGATCATCCTTGATCCTGGTGTCGGATTTGGTAAAACCTATGAGATGAACCTGATGACCATGGATAATCTGGAGCTTTTCCGGAAGCTGGGATATCCGGTACTTCTTGGTACCTCCAGAAAATCCATGATCGGACTTGCCCTTGATCTTCCTGTAGATCAGCGTGTAGAGGGAACTCTTGCCACATCGGTGATCGGTGTTATGAAGGGTTGTGCATTTGTCCGTGTTCATGACATCAAAGAAAATAAACGCGTCATCCAGATGACAGAAGCTATTCTGGGACGTTAGGAGGAACTGATGGATAAAATCGAAATCAGAGATCTTGAGATTTTTGCAAACCATGGTGTGTTTCCGGAAGAAACAGCTCTCGGACAGAAATTTGTTGTTTCTGCTGTTATGTATACAGAAACACGTCCGGCAGGGCTGACAGATGATCTTTCTGCTTCCATCAATTATGGAGAAGTCAGTCATATGATCACCGATTTTCTTCAGAAAAATACTTATAAACTTCTGGAGGCTGCTGTGGAGAATCTGGCAGAGACGCTGTTGCTTTCTCTCCCTCTTCTTAAAAAGATCACCCTCCGTATTGAAAAGCCCTGGGCTCCGGTAGGCCTTCCGCTGAAAACCGTTGCTGTGGAAATTACTCGAGGCTGGCATACGGCTTATATTGCTTTTGGTTCCAATATGGGGGATAAGAAGAAATACCTGGACAATGCGATCCAGGGTCTTCGGGATATGAAAGAGATTGTTGTTGAAAAGGTTTCCGAGTATCTTGTAACGGAGCCTTACGGGGATGTGGAGCAGGATGAGTTTCTCAACGGAGCCTTAAGAGTCCGGACGCTGCTTTCTCCGGAGGAGCTTCTTGACAGGTTGCATGTGCTGGAACAGGCTGCGGACCGGAAAAGGATCATTCACTGGGGACCAAGGACACTGGATCTGGATATTCTGTTTTACGATAATGAGATCATTGATACAGTGGAACTACATGTGCCTCATATTGATATGGAAAACAGGGATTTTGTTTTGAAGCCTATGGTGGAGATCGCACCGTATCTTCGGCATCCGGTGTTGAATTTAACAATGGAGCAGTTGTTAAAAAAGCTTGAGGGAAAAACTTTGGCGGTGTGACTTTATTTATTAAATAATAAAAAGATAACAAGCCCGATACAGATATCTTTACTACAATCTGTATCGGGCTTGTTTTGTATCAGTGTGAATTATTGACTATTATCGAAAAATATTTTATTTCTGGTTTACCAGGTCGAATTCGTCGGTGATCTCCTTGGATGGTGCCTTGGTAATGAGGCTGACAATGATGTTTGCTGCAATGGCCAACAGGAATGCGGGAAGAAGTTCATAGATTCCCCAGGCGCCGCCGAGCGTGCTGATTCCGTATTTCCAGATAAATACCATGGAACCGCCGCAGATCATTCCTGCCAGGGCTCCCTGCCAGTTGGAACGTCTCCAGAATAATGCCAGAAGTACCACCGGGCCGAATACGGCTCCGAAGCCTGCCCAGGCAAAGGATACGATAGTAAACACAGAGCTGTTCGGGTCGCGGGCAATAAACATGGCTACTACTGCGATGAGAAGAAGCGTGATCTTATCGGCTACCATGCTTTCTTTTTTTGTTTCTTTATCCTTCAGGATACTTCCGAGAAGGTCGGAAGAAACTGCTGAGGATGCTGCCAGGAGCTGAGAATCTGCAGTTGACATGGTGGATGCCAGGATTCCTGCAAGGATGAGTCCTGCAAGGATTGCTGCAATTACACCATGTTTACTGAGAAGATCTGCGATCTGAACGATAATTGTCTCAGATGCGGAGCCTTCCAGAAGGTCAAACTCTCCTGCTGCTGTCATTCCAAGTCCTACCACACCGATCAGTACTGCTACTGCCAGTGAGATCACTACCCATGTAGTTGCTACTCTTCTGGAAAGTGTAAGCTTCTCTTCGTCTTCGATCGCCATGAAACGAAGAAGAATATGCGGCATTCCGAAATATCCAAGTCCCCATGCAAGCATGGAAATGATATTAAGCAGTGGATATGCCTGTTCTGTTCCGGTTGTTGGATCATATGTAGTAAACATAGTCAGATATCCGGGCAGTGATCTTGCATGGTCTGCAACTGCTTCAATACCACCTGCTGTGCTGATCCCGAATACAAATACGATCACAAGAGCGATGGACATGATGATACTCTGGATAAAGTCCGTGGTAGATGCTGCCAGGAATCCTCCCAGTGTGGTGTATCCAACGATGACCAGTGCACTGATGATCATAGCTGGCAGATATTTTACACCGAAGAGACTTGCAAAAAGTTTACCACAGGCTGCAAATCCGGAAGCTGTATACGGAATAAAAAAGATCACGATAAAAATCGCTCCGATAGACTGCAGGATCTTTTTCTCATCTCTGTAACGATTACTGAAAAAGGATGGCAATGTAATGGAATTTCCTGCCACATGTGTGTAGCGGCGGATTCTTTTTGCCACGATCCTCCAGTTTACGTAAGTTCCGATCGCAAGGCCAATGGCTGTCCAGCCTGCATCTGCAATACCGGTAAGATAAGCAAGTCCCGGCAGGCCCATCAGAAGCCAGCTGCTCATGTCAGAAGCCTCTGCACTCATAGCTGTGACAAGTGGACCAAGCTTTCGTCCTCCAAGATAGAAATCAGAACTGTCATTATTGTTCTTGGAGCAAAGATAACCTACAAAGATCATTGCACCCAGATAGACGATAATGGCTGCCATTATACAAATATGTGCTGTTGTCATTGTTTTTCTCCCTTCCATGTTTCTGCTTTAAAATCACAAAACATGAGGGATTTTGCTTATGCATCCCCATGCTTTCTGCTTTTAAACCAGTTTTACACATATTTATAGATTTTATTATATTAACTTTAGAAAGTAAAGAGGATTTTTCGTTTTTTTACATAAAAAAGTATTTTATATGATGAAAAAGGGCTGAACCATATAAGGCGGCCCAGCTCTTTTTCAAAATCTCTGTTTATTTTTCTTCCATACGCTTCTGCACATCTTCCACTGTATATGCAAGCTTCTCAACATCCTCGGAATAAGTCAGCCCCTCCTTCTCAGCCAGAGCTTTCAGAACACCGATCGTTTTCTGAAGATGCATGTAGTTTCCTGCGGAGGAACCACCTGTCAGCGCGATGTATTCTCTGTAATAATTCATGAACATGTTCATTTCCGGGCTGTCCTGATTATATACTACAACACCTATTGTATATTGGATATCTCCGTCTTCGACAGCAGCAGAAAGTTTTTAAAAATCATACTGTTTTGTGCATTTCTTTATTTTTCCGTTACATAATGGCAGGCTACTTCATGTCCGGACTCTACTTCTGTGAGCACAGGACGGATCGTCCTGCATTTCTCCATGCAGTGTTCGCAACGATTCTGGAATGGACAGCCATGAGGAACATCCAGAGGGCTGGGGGCCTCACTTTCGATGCTCTCGATCTTTTTGTTCTGATCCATATGAATGGAAAACTGTGCCCCCAGAAGAGCCTGTGTATATGGATGAAGAGACTTTTCCGTAACATCCTCTCCCGGAATTACCTCCACGATATTCCCGAGGTACATGACAGCAATCTGATGAGCAAAGGAACGGATCAGAGCCAGGTCATGGCAGATAAAAAGCATGCTGATGTTTTTCTCCTTCTGGAGACGTACCAGAAGCCGGATCACGGATTCCTGTACGGAAACGTCAAGTGCAGAGGTAGCCTCATCGCACACCAGAATCTCCGGTTCCAGGGAAAGTGCCCGGGCAATACTGATACGCTGACGCTGACCACCACTCATATTATGGGGATAGCGGTCTGTAAAATCTTCAGGAAGCTCTACCATTTTCAGGAGTTCTCTGGCCTTGGATTCCTTTTCGCTTCTTTTCAGCTTTCCGTAATTGATCAGGGGTTCTGTGAGAATATCCACGATCTTCATTTTCGGGTCAAAGGACGCCAACGGATCCTGGAAGACCATCTGCATGTTCTGACGGTTCAGCCAGGTTTCTTTTTTGGAAAGATCAGAGAGGTTTTTTCCATGGTAAAGGATCTCTCCGCTGGTCGGTTTGTCAAGAGAAATGACCATGCGGACAAAGGTTGATTTACCGCAGCCACTCTCTCCTACGATTCCCAGAGTTTTTCCTTTATAAACGTTGAGGTTCACATCGTTGCAGGCTGTTAAAGTTCTGCCGCCGGAAGCCGGGAACTGTTTTACGATATGTTTTGCACTGAGTACGATATCGGATTCCTTAAACATAACGCTGTCCCTCCATTTCCGGCACTGCAGCCAGCAGTTTCTTTGTATAGTCACTGGTCGGATGCTCCATGACTTCATCTCGTGTTCCCTGATCCACAACTTTTCCGTTCTGCATAACAACAAGCTGATCTGCCATATAGGCTGCTACGCCAATGTTATGAGTAACAATGATGATACCGGTTCCGAAATCATCACGGAGCTCCATCATCTGGCGTACGATCTGTGCCTGTGTAGTAACGTCCAGCGCACTAGTCGGCTCATCTGCAAGAAGCAGCTCCGGGTTAAAAGTCATGGCCATGGCAATACCAACTCGCTGGCGCATACCACCGGAAAGCTGGTGTGGATAACTTTTCATGATATTTTCTGCGTCCGGAAGACGCATTTTCTGAAGCATGGAACAGCCTTTCTTCCATGCTTCTGCTTTGGATACATCTGTATGTGTACAGATATATTCCACATACTGACTTCCGATCTTACGGATAGGGTTCAGGGTTCCGCCGCAGTCCTGGAAGATCATGGAAATGCGGGTACCCCTTAAATTTCTCCATTCATTCTTTGTATTGGAAAGCAGAGAATGTCCGTGAAACTGAATATCTCCGGTGCTGACCCGGCCACCTCCGCCAAGTGCGCCGAGGACAGCACGAATCACGGTTGTTTTTCCACTTCCACTCTCGCCTACCACACTGATGATCTCCCCCTTCTTCATGGAAAGGTTGAAATGTTCAATGGTAGGTGCCTGTTTTCCGTACTGAACGGAAAGATCCTTGATCTCAAGCATAAATAAGCGCTCCTTTACTCGGCAAGAGTGATATCCTTTGTCAGCCAGTAATAATCCATTGGATACATCTTAACACCTGTTACCTTTTTGTTGGAGAAGAGGTAGGTTGTCTCATAACCAAAGAATACAGTTGCAGCATCATCCATGATATCCTGCTGAATATCGATGATGAGATCTTTTCTCTTGTCCTCATCAAATGTCTGCGCAAGCTCGTCAAGAAGCTTGTCAACCTCCGGGTTATTGTATCCTGCAGTATTGTTTGCAGAGGAGCTGTACCAGTTCTCTCTTAAGTAGTTCTCAGGGTCTCCAGTGTTTGCTACCAGCACGTTCCAGATCAGAAGGTCATACTGACCGGAATCTCTCATGTCAAGAAGTGTCTCATAACTTACTGTGTTCAGGTTTACGTTGATACCGATCTCCTTCAGACTGGCCTGTGCTGCCTGTGCGTATACACCAAGCTCGGCACGGCTTGTGTAGATAACAAAATCAAGAACAAGAGGATCTCCGTCAGGAGTTTCTACAAATCCGTCACCGTCAACATCTTTGTATCCGGCCTCATCAAGGATCTTCTTTGCGCTGTCCGGATCATAGGAATTCTCATCCTTCAGATCATCGAATCCAAAGTCAAGTGTTGGAGGAACCGGTGCTTTACCAGCTGTTGCGCCACCCTCAAGAAGAGTGTTGCAGTATGTTTCCTTGTCAAGGCCACGAAGAAGTGCCTGGCGAAGAGCCTTATCGCTGAGTGCATGATCCTCATTCTGGTTCATGAATGCATAGGTGGAACGAAGAGACTGAAGCTCCTGGATGTCGTAATTGTCATTTCCCTCAAACTCAACCAGGTTCTCTGTTTTCAGGTTGTAAGCGATATCGATCTCACCTGTCTGAAGAGCCATGGAACGTGTTGTCTGGTCATCCACACATTTCAGTGTAACTTTATCAAGGGGAACTTCTCCATCCCAGTAGTTCTCATTTTTTACTACGATACAGGAATCCGTCGGGCTGAAGGACTCTACTGCGTAAGGTCCTGTACAGATCGGTCCTTCCATGGCAAATGTAGAATCATCTACATTTGTATCTACGATCAGAAACAGCGGGTCTGCAAGGCATCCGGCCATGTTTGCATTTGCTCTGTTCAGATGGAAGATCAGGTTCTGTCCGTCAACTTCGAGGCTGTCGAGATCAAAGAATTCCGGAACACGGTCACTCTTTTCAGCGGTACGTTCGATGGAGGCTTTTACCATTTCCGGTGTCATATCGTCACCGTTGGAGAATTTTACGCCCTCACGGATCTTGAAGGTCCATGTTTTTCCATCGTCACTGTTTTCCCACTCTTCCGCAAGACATGGAACGATCTCACCGTTCTCATCGAATTTTGTAAGGCACTCGCCGATCGCATAACGGGATACAACCCAGCTGAAATACTGCTCTGTCGGCTCCAGTGTATCTGCAAAGCTTGTTACTCCGATGGTGATCTCCTTATCACTTTTTTTGTCACCTTTTGCCTGAGCCACTGTTGCCATTGAAAGGGTCATCATACATGCAAGTGTAGCAGCCAGCACTTTTTTAACTACATTATTTCTCATTTCATCCTCCTAAAGATAATATACTGATCATATGGTGTTGGTTTGTTACAGAGTTGTTTTATTGATCCTGGCGCGGATCCAGTACATCACGGATGCTGTCTCCAAGCATGTTGAAAACAACAACACAGATTACGATAGCGATACCAGGGTAGATCATAAGCCATGGCGCCTTTGCCATGTAGGTTCTTCCTTCATTCAGCATCAGTCCCCACTCCGGTGTCGGCGCAGTTGCACCAAATCCCAGGAATGAAAGGGAAGCCAGCTCCAGCATCATAGTTCCGATATCTGCTGCCGCAGTTACCACCATCTGGGTTACCATGTTGGGAAGAATGTGTACAAGAAGAATTTTCCAGGTCTTTGTTCCGTTTACTATAGCTGCCTCTATGTAAAGACTCTTCTTGACTTTCAAGACCATACTTCGTGCAAGACGGGCATATTTTGTCCAGCTTACAGCCGCAATGGAGATAACGGCATTGACCAGGTTTGGTCCAAGCATACCGGCAATGGCAATGGCCAGTACAAGCCCAGGGAAGGAGATCATCATATCTGCGATACGCATGATCACTGCATCCACAACGCCGCCGAAATATCCGGCAATAACTCCTAAAAATGTACCGATGACAAAGATCACTGCAACCAGACATAAGGTCATGATCAGAGAGGTTCTTGTTCCGAAGATAACACGGGAAAGAAGATCTCGTCCAAGCTTATCCGTTCCGAACGGATGAGCGGAGCTTGGCTCCTGCAGTGATTCGGTCATAACTGCATTCAGTGGATCATATGGTGAGAGCTGCGGCGCAAAGATTGCAATTCCGATCACCACGAGACCCAGAATGAAGAAAAGAGTGAACTGTTTATTTTCTTTGAATGTTCGTAATACCTTTTTCAATTATCTATCCTCCTTAAGTCTTGGATCGAGATAAGTATAGGACAGATCCACAAGCAGGTTGATGCACATGTACAGGATCGCGATCCAAAGTACATAGCCCTGTACAAGAGGATAGTCACGACAGGAAATCGCCTTTACTGCCATATTTCCCATTCCAGGCCAGTTGTAAATGATCTCTACAACTGCAGTACCTCCCAGAAGACTTCCAAGGGAAAGTCCCAACAGCGTTACCAGCGGAAGCATAACATTAGGAAGGACGTGTTTCCAGAGAATGACGCTTTCCTTGATTCCACGCATTCTTGCACCTGTGACATAATCCTGATGAAGTTCCTCCAGCACTGCACTTCTTACCTGTCTGGTATATTTTGCAGACATGGCAAGTGCAAGAGTCAGCGCCGGGAGGATCATGGATTTAAAATCCGTACTGCCTCCTGCAACATTGATCCAGCGAAGCTGAACACCAAAGATGCTGAGAAGGATCAGGCCCAGCCAGAAGCTTGGAACAGATACTCCCACAAAGGTAATTCCTCTCACAAAATAATCCGGGAATTTGTTCTGATATACAGCGGCCAGGATTCCAAGCGGTATGGAAATAATGACCATCATCAGAAGTGCCAGCAACGACATCCTCAGCGTCGGCCAGAAACAGGATACCAGTTTATCTGTTACCGGCATTTTGAAAGAATAGGACTGTCCCATATCTCCTGTAACAACACCCTTCAGCCAGGAACCATACTGCACGAGAAAGGGCTGATCAAGGCCAAGCTCATGTCTTGTCTGTTCCAGAAGCTCTGGTGTAGGAAGATTACCACACTCTGTCAGCATGATCTCCGCAGGATCACCAGGTGACAGGTAGGTCAGTCCAAATGTGAAAAAGCTGATTCCAAATAATACAATGATGATCTGGAGAAATCTTTTTCCTACTTGTTTCTTTGTCACGTTTTACTCCTTTCCTCATTTGATGCGATTTTAACATTGCCGTTTTAATTTAGTTAGATAAAAGAAACTATTGGATTCTTAATATGCAGAATATGCATGGAATTTTAGAAAATTTGCACGAAAAAAGCCCGTGACGAAATACGGGCACACAAAATAAATATGCTTCCTATCTTCCGTAAGAATCATTTTAAAACAATTGCAAGCAGGTCTCCTGACTTAGGATCCTTACCCTCAGACACCTTCCCGGTCTATTTCTCACGCACTCGACCAGTGGTACTTTGTCTGAGGATTTCCCCTTACAGTGACGGGATCGTACCGGATTTACACCGGTTTCCCTATTAATCCTCTCAGAACTTACAACGGCTGATGTGAAAATCAGCAAATGCTGTCAAATTACTGAAACATTATATGATAAAACTATAGTTTATGTCTATGGAAAAATGTTATATTTTTAGAAAACTCATAAATTTTGTTAAAGATGCTTGAATTGTATATATCCCCCATGGGGGATTTGACAATTGGATTTATCTAATCTGCTAAAAAAACACGGATTTTACCTCGCTATTTTTACAAATAGAATAGCAAATGGTAAAACCCGGTTTTCTTACTGTTTCAATATGATTTCAGACAGAAGCGTTCTGAAAAGGTTGTTTACTATCAGGTCAGAGTCTCCGTGATCGCTGCATATGCGATCATTGGTCCGTCTTCAATAATGTTCAGACTGGCTGTCTGATAAAGTACGACTCCGTTTTCAGTTGCAATAGATGTGTAAAGTAAATTTCCATAGTAATCTCTCAGTTCACCCAATTCTTCTCCCTTAAAGAAGTACTCTCCAGGCTTCTTGGATGGATACCAGCATCCGGTATACGGCGCATATTCATAGACTACATTTTCAAGAAGCATCTGACGGTAATGCTTCAGACCATGACATTTCTTTCCCTGGAGATGAAAAACAAGGTGACGGACGTCTCTTTTATCCTGTTCTACTTCCTCCCAGGTCCAGTAGCTGTGTCCGCCTCTTTCGATGAGAATACTTGGAATTCCAAGAGAAGAAGCATAATTGTAGGCGCCACCTGTGGCGGTTGTGGAACGGACCACATATTTTACGCCGATATGCCGTGCCATATGTAATGATTTCTCTGCTGTCTTTTCATCTACAACCCCTACATAATAAACATAGGGATGAAGCTGTTCGAACCCATCTCCGCTATGCAGGTCGATATAATAATCTGCTATGGAAAAAAGCTTTGTCACTATAGCATAGGCAATACGATCTGCAGCTGTTCCCTCAGGATCTCCGGGGAAAACGCGGTTCAGGTTCTTGCCATCCTCATAGACCAGACTCATGGTGCGATGCTCAAAGCCACTGACATTGACCAGTGGAACGATGATCACATTTCCCTTCAGTTCTTCCGGTTGAAATTCTTTTGCAAGTTCCATTGCCGCCTGGATTCCTACATACTCCGCACTGTGTATTCCCGCTGTGATCAGTATCGTCGGTCCGTCTTTCACTCCGCATATCACAGTTGCCGGCATTGCTATGCCGTATCCTGTGATCTTAATTTTCCCCTGTGCCTTCTCTCCTTTTTCAATCACCCAGTCATCAATTTTGATCATTGGTTGTTTCCCTTTTCCTTTTTTATATTTCCGCACTTTTGACGATAAGTATATCATGCCTAACCGAAATTGTACATATTCTTTTAAGATTCCGGGAAAACAGAAAAAAGCTTTCGTAACCGTTCATTCTGATCCGACGTACAAAAGCTTTTTTCCTGAATGATATATAATTTATCTTTTTACCAATTCTTTGGTGATTTCTTCCCAGCTGACTCCTTTTTCCACCATAAGTACCATCATATGATAAAGAAAATCTGAAATTTCGTATTTAATCTCTTCTTTATCTGGATTTTTGGCTGCAATGACGATCTCTGTGCATTCTTCACCGACTTTTTTCAAAATCTTGTCAATTCCCTTATCAAAAAGATAATTGGTATAGGAACCTTCCTTTGGATGTTCTTTTCGGTCAGTGATCACATCATACACATTCTGGAACACGTGAAGTGGGTTGGTATCATCGTACTCTTTTTTCAGCAGCGGTTTGAAGAAACAGGTACGGTTTCCTGTATGGCAGGCTGCGCCAATCTGCTCCACTTTGGCAAGGATCGTATCATTATCACAGTCAATAGTAAGAGACTTTACATACTGTACGTGTCCGGATGTCAGACCTTTGGTCCAGAGCTCATTCCGGCTGCGACTCCAGTATGTCATTTTTCCAAGCTTCAATGTTGTGTTAAAAGCAAGCTCATTCATATAGGCCAGCATCAGTACTTCATCCGTCCGGTAATCCTGGACAATAACCGGAACCATTCCGTCACTGTTTAATTTAAAGTCCGACCATGCAATATTACTTTTATATGTGTTTACCGGAATTCCGGCTTCTTCGCAGGTTTCCTTAAATGTATGCAGATCATTTTCAAGACTGCTTACATAAGCACCGCAAAGTCCGGACACAGCTGGTTCTCCTAAAAGCTCCAGAACGTTCTCAGATCTGTTTTCATCGGTATGAAGAACAATGGAAATCTGAGAAATCTCTGCAATTTCATTTTCGACAGTGTCCAAAGCCAGAACAGTGTCTGCATATGTTTCGATCAGATCCTGATTTTCTGTGAATTCTCTCAGATCAGAGATGCTGATCATCATACGCTCTTTTCCAAAGCGCCGGGATACTTCTTCCAGAAGCTTGATATTATTCTCTTTCGAAAAATTCAGTACAACTTTGGCACATCCCGCATAGATCAGCTTTTTTACATCTTCCATACGTTTGATATTTCCCGCTGCGATCACCGGGATCTCAGATACCTGACAGATATCACGGATTTTTCCGATCGCACGGTCATGCTCTGCATCTGCGGAAGAAAAGTCAAATACCAGAAGCTCATCTGCCCCATTGTCACCGTAAAATTTTGCAAGTGTTTCTACATTTCCGTCTCCGAAAAGATTTCTCTGTCCAAATCCGGTTACCGCCTTTTCTGAATGAAGATAAAGGCATGGGATCAACTGTTTGTTCATAAGTGGTCTCCTTCTGTATCAGAGGCTTCCCTTGGTAGAAAGCACGTCTGTGATCCGGGAATCGTACTGTGTTGCTGCATCAAGGGCTTTCGCAAAGCTTTTAAACATGGCCTCTGCCACATGATGGCTGTTTCCTCCGGAAAGAACCTTGATGTGAAGATTCATTGCTACGGAATAGGATACTGCATAAAAGAATTCCTTTACCATCTCTGTAGCCATATCTCCTATTTTTTCCGTAGAAAACGCTGCATCCCATCCAAGATAAGGTCTTCCGGAAAGATCTACTGCGCAGAGCACAAGCACTTCATCCATAGGAAGGATACAGCTGCCGTAACGTTTGATTCCTTTTTTGTCGCCAACTGCCTCACGGATAGCGTTTCCAAGGACGATCCCTGTATCTTCAATGGTGTGATGATCATCTACATTCAGATCACCGTGGACTCTCAGCGTAAGATCATACAGTCCATGGCGCGTAAAACCGTCCAGCATATGGTCAAAAAAGCCAATGCCTGTATCAATATCGGAACTTCCTGTTCCATCAATATTCAGCTGCAGACGTATCTGCGTTTCTTTTGTGTTTCTTTCGATCAGTGCTTCTCTTGCCATTATTCGTTCTCCTTGTCCTCTTCCTCAAAACGGACTGCAATGGAATTTGCGTGTGCAGTCAGCTGTTCCGATGTGGCAAACTGGATAATGTCCTTGTGGATTTTTCGGAGTGCTTTCCTGGAATAATATACAATACTGGATTTCTTGATAAAATCATCTACAGAAAGTGCGGAGAAAAATTTTGCGGTTCCATTGGTAGGAAGCACATGGTTTGGTCCTGCAAAATAATCTCCAAGGGGTTCAGAGCTGTGCTCTCCGATAAAGATCGCACCTGCATTTCGTACCTTCATCATATCTTCAAAAGGATTCTTTGTGACGATCTCCATATGTTCAGAAGCAATTTCATTGGCAGCCTCAATGGCCTCGTCCATATCTTCTGCGATCAGGATATAACCAAAGTTCTCCAGGGATTTCTCAATAATGGCTTTTCTGGAAAGTACCTCAACAAAACCTCGGACTTCTTTATCTACCTGATCTGCAAATTCCTCATTTGTTGTGATCAGGATCGCAGATGCCATCTCATCATGTTCTGCCTGAGAAAGAAGATCTGCTGCAATATAACGAGGATTTGCAGTCTCATCTGCAAGAACGAGGATCTCGCTTGGACCGGCAATAGAATCAATGCTTACGTATCCATAAACTGCCTTTTTTGCAAGCGCAACAAAAATATTTCCGGGTCCTACGATCTTGTCAACCTTTGGAATACTCTCGGTTCCATATGCAAGTGCTCCGATGGCCTGTGCACCACCCACTTTATAGATTTCATCTGCTCCGGCTTCGTTGGCAGCAACAAGTGTGCTTGGATTTACTTTTCCGTCTTTTCCAGGAGGTGTTGTCATTACAATACGGTCAACACCGGCAACTTTTGCAGGAACGATATTCATCAGCACGGAAGACGGATATACAGCCTTTCCACCGGGAACGTAAACACCTACACAGTTCAGAGCGGTTACCTTCTGACCAAGCATGGTTCCGTCTGTTGTGCTTGTGAACCAGCTGTTCTGAAGCTGCTTTTCGTGATAGCTGCGAATATTCACCAATGCTTTTTTGATCACATCGATCAGGGAAGGATCTACCAGCTTGTATGCTTCCTCGATCTCCTCAGGGGTTACACGGATCGTGTCCTTTGTCACTTCGACTTTATCAAATTCTCTGGTAAATGCAAATAACGCGGTATCTCCCTCTGCTTTTACTTTGGCAAGGATATTTGCTACTGCATCCTCGTATTTTCCATAATTATTAGGGCTTCTTTTTAAGAGAGTTTCCAGAATATCTTTTGTAGATTCTTTGGTGAGTTTTACCTTACGCATAATAAATTCTGCCTTCTTTCTGTATTTTGGAGGTTCATCTGTTGTTCAGTTTATTTGATCACACTTCGAAGTTCTGTGATCAGTTTGCGGATCCGTTCATCTTCCATTTTCATGCTGACCTGATTGACTACCATACGTGCAGACAGCGGGCAGACTTCTTCCAGCACCTTCAGGCCATTCTCGCGAAGGGTGCTTCCGGTTTCCACGATATCCACGATAACCTCGGAAAGTCCTACGATCGGTGCAAGCTCGATGGAACCGTTCAGCTTAATGATCTCCACAGTCTGATGCTTTTTGTTATAGAAGTAATCCTTTGCAATATTTGGATATTTTGTAGCTACACGGATCAGCTGATTGTTATTCAGGACTTCTCTGGCGCTTTCAGGACCGCATACGCACATGCGGCATGCTCCAAATCCAAGATCCATAACCTCATATAGCTTTCTTCCTTCTTCCAGAATGGTATCCTTACCTACGATACCGATATCTGCTGCACCATACTCTACATAAGTCGGCACATCCGGACCTTTTGCAAGGAAAAACTTCAGCTTCAGTTCCTCATTGGTAAAGATCAGCTTTCGGGAATCTTTGTCACGCATCTCCTCACATGTAATACCGATCTTCTCAAACATATCCAGTGTTTTGTTGGCCAGACGCCCTTTTGTGAGGGCAAATGTAAGATATCTCATCAGTCCTGCTCCTCCTTTGCCGGGCACAATGCCACTTTTTTACCTTTATTTCGAAGCTCCATTGCTTCCTGGATCGCTTTTTTCAGATTTCCCGGATCATAAGTGATCACAATGGTTTTATCGCCAGCCGGAACGGTCAGCTTCTGTCTGGAAAGCGCGAGCATCAGGTTATCAACCACAATGGCAAATCCAATGGAAGAAGCCGGTTTTCCGAAATGTTTCATCAATTCGTTGTATCGTCCGCCTTTGATCAGAGGTTCACCGGTTCCATATGTATAGGCCTGGAAAATGATCCCTGTATAATAACGGAACTTACTGAGCATTCCAAAATCAAAAGCAATGTATTTCTCACAGCCGTATACTTTCAGGATCTCATAAATTTCTTCCAGTCGTTTTACTGCAGAAAGTGCCTCCGGATTGGAGGTGAATTTTTTTGCTTTTTCCAGAACTTCTGCTGAACCGAACATCTGAGGCAGTTCAGCAAAAGCCTTGGAAAGGTTATCGCCTAAATTCTGTCCCTTAAGAAGTTCTTCCACACCAAAATAATTCTTCTGAGAGATCAGCTCACGAAGATGCTCTTCTATCTCTGGCTCCAGATCTGCCTCTGCAAGCAGGGATTTATAATAATCTACCTGGCCTACGCTAACCTGGAATTCGGTAAGTCCTGCTGCCTTCAGACACTCCACGGTCATAGCAAGGATCTCAGCATCTGCTGCTGCAGAATCATCTCCCATATGTTCAACACCCATCTGAGTATTTTCTTTCATCTGACCTCTGTAACTGGAATTGTTGATAAATGTATTTCCGGTATAACAAAGTCTCACAGGTCCCTTTTCCGGATCAAAATAAGTTGCACATGCTCTGGAAACAGACGGTGTAAAGTCAGGTCTGAGAACAAGTGTGTTTCCCTCTCTGTCAAAAAATTTATATAAATCCTTGGATGGGATCGTTCCTACTTCATTGCTGAACACTTCAAAATACTCAAATCCCGGTGTTTCTATATCTTCATATCCATATCTTGAAAACACCTGGTGGAGCTCCCTCTGGAGCCGTTTTTTGCGGCTGCATTCCTCTCCATAAATGTCCCGCACACCTTCAGGTGTATGAAAAATACGCTGCATGTTCATTTCCTCCGTAACACGTTTTGAGATTTTCTGTGTTCCACTTTAATTCGCTACCATGCTACCACAGAAAAACTTAAATTTGATTATATAGGAAACCTTTCCAAAAGTCAATCCCGTAATTGCAGATCTTTCTGGATCCCTTCCAGATAAGGAACCAGAAATCCATTTTTTCCGGAAAGATAAAATTCCTCGTCCAGCTCTTCCCGACGAAAACTTTTTCGTCCGCCATCTTCCATCCTTTTCCAGAATTCCTTCAGCTTACGAAGGGTAAGATAATAAAAAACATTATCTGCGCTGAAATAGATCAGAAAAAAAGCAATCCCCTTCTGCTTTTCAAACTCATCCATAAATGCTACCTGATGAGGATGAATGTTCGCAAGGGGAAAAGTTTTTACACAGCATTCTTTTGCATCGAAGCAGACAGGGATTCCCTGTACTGCTCCGATATAATCTACGGTACTTTTCTGTTCAAAATATGCCAGCGTGATATGCCGGGAGGTTTTATCCATTTTAACCGGAGTGATCGGCGTCGGAATTTTCTGGATGAGGGCCAGTCCCTTTTCCCTGTACTGCTCATTGGTACGATTGATAAGTTCCTCCAGAGTAGAACCACGAAGTCCTCTGCTGTTCCATGTTGCCATAAAGTCTGCCCTTTAATTTAGAAGTTTGATGGATGGGAAATAACGGATCTCCGCTTTTCCGACGATCTGATCAAACTGTACATATGTATTCTGCCAGTATCGGGAATCCTTGGAATTGTTACGGTTGTCTCCCATCATAAAGTAACAGTTTTCCGGTACTTCGTATGGTCCGAAGCTTCCAAGAGGAGTTTCCGACACAAAGGAATCATCCAGAGGTGTCTCTGAATCATTGATATAAACTTTACCATCTTTGATCTCTACTTTATCTCCGGGAAGACCGATGATACGTTTGATGAACAGCTGGGACTCATCATCCGGATATTTGAAGATCACAATGTCAAAGCGTTCCGGATCTTTCCATTTTTTTGAGATCTCGTGACCAAATACATCCATATTCAGACCATAGGCCAAACGATAGCCAAAGATACGATCCCCGGTCATAATGGTATTTTCCATAGATTCTGACGGGATCTTTGCATTGATCAGTACTACATTGTTGATAACCAGGACTACAACTACCACGATGATGATCATCTTGACGTAATCCCATATTTCATTCCAGATTTTCATAATAACTCTCCTCCAACTTTTCCTCTTTTAGTGTTCTGAGAAAGATTTCCGGAAGCGGTGCCATAAAGACCTTCCCGGATAAATATGACAGGCTTCCTTTCATAGATGGAAACTCCATTCGAAAAGAATGAAGCAGCTGTCCTTTCAGTTTTTTATCGGCTTTTCCATATTTGGGATCACCAACAACCGAATGTCCCTCCGAAGCAAGGTGAGCTCGAATCTGATGTGCACGTCCTGTGATCAGTTCAACCTTAAGAAGGGTACGGGTTCCATTGGTACCCAACGGATAATACTTTGTTTCCACTGGAAGGGCATTTTCTTTCTCTTGTTTATAGATGGTTACTTTGTTGCTTTTTTTATCTTTTGCCAGATAACCTTTGATATATCTTTCTTCTTTTAAAACTCCCTCCACAAGACAGAGGTAATATTTATGAAGTTCCCTGGACTTGAACATCCCTGAAAGTTCCTGCAGACCGGAAAGGCTTTTGCCTGCCGCTATAAGCCCGCTGGTATTGCGGTCAAGGCGGTTGCATACGGAAGGACGAAAGGTTCTCAGATCATTCTCTGTAAGAGAGCCATTTTTCAGAAGATAGCCAGTCAGATATTCTACCAGTGAAGGGGTTCCGTCATCAGCAGGCTGAGAAAGCATTCCTGCCGGTTTGTTGATCAACAGGATATTTTCATCCTCGTAAATGATATCCAGAGCATAATGTGCCCGTGGAGCAGAATCATTTCCGCTGAATTTTTCAAATGTTTCATCACTTAAAAACAGTTTTACATGATCTCCTGAAAACAGCTTTTCATTCCCGGTGGCTTTTTTTCCATTGAGCGTGATATTTTTTTTCCTCATCATTTTATAGAAAAAGCTCTTTGGAGCTTCACGGAGAAGCTTGGCCAGATATTTGTCAAAACGCTGTCCGGCCTCGTTTTCGTTAATGATAAATTCTTTCATTATATAATGCTCCTACAGACAGATTGCCAGGATCGTATGTTTGATCAGTTCTTCTCTGGAAAGATCCGGGTATCGTTCATCCGGTGTGAATTTAATCCCGTTTCTCAAAGATTCTTTGTGCTCATTCATGGAATCCAGACGTTCCAGATAGGGCTTCAGGTCCCTCAGGATCTTTACATCTACTTTATATCCGTTTTTACGGATGATTTTCTGTGACTGCTCTGCAAGGTAGGCGATATCTGCTTTTGGATCACTGGTATAACCCACTACTGTATTTCCGCACACGGCAACAGCGTCCAGATAACCGCTTTTCTCATAAAAAGTCATGTACATTTCATAGGACATGACCAGGTCACCGGCATGCTTGCGGATCTCTTTATAGAGCTTTTCATCCATAGGATGACGTAACAGGATCATGATCAGGCTTACCATGGATTTACATCCTGGCAGACAGCCTACTACGGTCAGAACCGTCCAGACTGTCATTCTTGTTCCGTTGACGGCCCACGCCACAAAGAAAATGAGCAGTGGAAGCGAAAATAATCCTGCGGTGATCAGGAGTCTTCGTTTTTTTTCGCTGTTAAAATAACCGAAATCACCTTTTTTTGTTTTTCTTTTTCTGGTATCTTTCATGTGCCGAACTCCTTGTCTGTGTTTTTTTTGCTTTTTTATGAAGCTCTCTGGGACGGATCAGACATTTCGGTCCAAAGCCGACCAGATCCATACGTCCGGTCATCTTAAGTCCTTCCAGGACCAGTTCGCGATTTTCCGGATTTTTATACTGCATCAGTGCTCGCTGTATTGCTTTTTCGTGTGGATTTTTCGGCACATATACCTTTTCGCCTGTCAGCGGATGGATTCCTGTGTAATACATACAGGTAGAAAGTGTTGATGGCGTTGGATAAAAATCCTGAACCTGCTCCGGCGTAAATCCAAGATCACGGACGTATTCCGCAAGCTTCACGGCTTCCTTCATTGTACACCCGGGATGGGACGACATGAAATACGGAACGGCATATTGCTGCTTACCAGTCCGCGCATTTGCTTTTTCATATTCCTTCAGAAAGCCCTCATAAACCTCGTGCCTGGGTTTGCCCATAAACTTCAGGACTTCATCAGAAACATGCTCCGGTGCTACCCGCAGCTGACCGCTGACGTGATATTTCACAAGCTCATTAAGAAAAGTTTTATCCGGGTCTGCCATCAGATAATCAAACCGAATGCCGGAACGGACAAAAACTTTTTTAACTTTGGGGATATTCCTGACCTTTCTGAGAAGCTGAAGATAATCCTTGTGGTCTACCGTCAGATTCTTACACGGAGAAGGAAACAGGCACTGCCGCTCCTTGCAGACTCCTTTTGTCAGCTGCTTTTTGCAGGAAGGATAACGAAAATCAGCCGTAGGGCCTCCTACATCATGGATATAGCCTTTAAAATCCGGATCCTCCGTCATCTTTTCAGCTTCTTTCAGAATGGAATCGTGACTTCTTGTCTGAAGGATACGGCCCTGATGAAAGGTCAGCGCACAGAAATTACAGCTTCCAAAGCATCCTCTGTTGCTGGTCAGACTGAATTTGATCTCTTTCAGTGCCGGAATCCCGCCTTCTTTCTGGTACATGGGATGATATCGTCCTGTATAAGGCAGATCGTAAACATCGTCCATTTCCATCTGTGTCAGAGGCTGAGATGGTGGATTCTGTATCACATATCCACGGTTCCCATAAGATTCTGCCAGAGGCTTTGCTGTAAATGGATCCGTGTTTCGGTACTGAATGGCAAAGCTGTCCGCGTAAGCTTTTTTATCGGTCTGTACCTGTTCAAATGACGGAAGGACCACCGGATCGTAAACCCTGCTGATATCGTGGCTTTTAAAAACCGTCCCTGCCACGTATGTGATCTCCTGGACCGGAATCCCGCTTTGCAGGGCTTCTGCGATCTCCAGGATGGAATGTTCCCCCATTCCATAAGAGATCAGATCCGCACCGGAATCGATCAGAATACTGTGCTTGACCTTATTTTCCCAATAATCGTAATGTGCCATTCTTCGAAGGCTGGCTTCGATCCCACCAAGAATGATAGGCGTATGTTTATAGGTCTGCCGGATCAGATTGCTGTATACAACAGAAGCCCTGTCCGGTCTTAATCCCATTTTTCCTCCCGGAGAATAGGCATCTGTGCTTCGGTGCTTTTTGGAAACCGTATAATGATTCACCATGGAATCCATGTTTCCTGCTGTAACGAGAAAACCCAGGCGCGGTTCCCCGAACACCTGGATGCTCTCCTTCTTTCGCCAGTCAGGCTGAGGGATCATGCCTACACGATATCCTCTGCTTTCCAGAAGACGTCCAATGATCGCAGATCCAAAAGACGGATGATCCACATAGGCATCTCCTGTCACGTAGACAAAATCCAACTCATCCCAGCCTCTTGACTTCATATCTTCTCTTGTAACTGGTAAAAAATCCTGCATTTATAATTCCTCGTATGTATGTGTATTAGTACTGTCTGCCCTGTGTTCATATGCTGTGATGGACTGCCTGGGCACGATAACCCTCTGCAATGATATCCAGCTGCCTGTGGAAGCGTTCCAGCTGACGCAAATCCTTGGTTTTGAATACCCGCAGGAACTCATCCTGTATTTTGCTGACTTCCCGTTCACTGGAAACACGGTAGAGATTTTCAATATTATTCAAAATATCCTTTACAAGATTGGACTGCATCTGAGATGAATTCTGGGCATCCATGATCTCATTGCGCACAGAAGACATTTCATGATCCAGCGAAATGATCGCATCGGATGCTTTACTAAGACGTTCTGCTACATGAGGAGGCATATCACCTTTGTATTTATACTGAAGGGAATGTTCGATCGTTGCCCAGAAATTCATTGCCATGGTACGGATCTGTATTTCTACCTGAAGCCGTTTCGGCCCATGAATAGTCTCCACTGTATAATAAAGGATCATGTGATAACTCCGGTAACCGCTCTGCTTGATATGCGTCAGATAGTTCTTTTCACTTTTGACTTCCATATCTGTTCTTTTTCGGATGATCGCAGCAACGGTATCGATATCTTCTTCAAACTGACATATGATCCGTACTCCTGCCAGATCTTCCATTTCTGTTTCCAGCTGTTCGATCGGGATATCTTTACGCTGCATTTTCTCCAGGATACTGGAAACACTTTTTACTCTTCCACTGACTTGTTCAATGGGAGAATAACGATCATTTTCGTGATACTCTTCTATCATATGTTTAAACTTGACTGTCAGTTCTTTGACCGCCAGCTCGTAAGGGCACAAAATACTTCGCCATAACTGTATTTCCATGTTGCTCGCTCCTTATCATCTGCCGCCAGTCTCTTTTTGGTTTTGGTGACAGCGGCATACATTTTTTATTATAACATATGTTTTGAAAAAAAAGGGATTGTTTATCAATTTTTTATTAAAAAAATATAGAATTATTTTCCTTTTTGTGTGATGCATCCACAAATCTATATATATGTATAATTCTGTATTTTATGAATATTTTTTTATCATGGCATAAAAATACCCTGGAGAAACCTTACGTCTCTCCAGGGTAAAAGTTCGAACATACTCCGAACGGGATCAGTCTTTCAGATTTTTGAGAACCTGTACAAGATAGTTCCATACTCTTTCTGTGGAAGCAATGCTGAGAACCTCCTCGGATGTATGGATATCCTTCATATCCGGTCCAAGGGATACACAGTCCAGTCCTTCCATTTTTTTATAGAAAAGCCCGCATTCAAGGCCTGCGTGGATCGCTACGACTTCAGGCTTATGTCCGTACATTTCCTCAAAAACTGCAACCATTTTATCTCGTAATGGAGATTCCTTTCTGTACTCCCATGCCGGGTATGCACCCTGTACTTCATAGTCACCACCAAGAAATTCTGTGAGATATTCAATCTTATCAGATAATGCACTGCATGCAGCGTCTACAGAGCTTCTTACACTGGAACTTGCAAAAAGCTCGTCCCTATCCAGACGGAGGATACCGATATTGCTGGAGGTTTCCACCAGGCCTTTGATGGTTCCGCTCATTTTCTGGATTCCGAATGGTACATTCTGCAGATAAAATACGATCTTTTCCTGACTTGTAGGATGAAGAACCTCTGCTGTTGCAGTACCCTTTTCTGTTATTTCAAAAGTAATGTTTTCGTCAGAACCAGTATATTCTTCACGGAGCTGCTCCTGGAGCTCTTTTGCGTAAGCTTTTACCTCAGCAACGGAATCCGTAAGAAATTCTGCGGTGCACTCTCTTGTAATGGCATTGTCTTTCTGTCCGCCTGTAAGAGAAATAAGGGCATATTCCGCTTTTTTCTTAAGTCCGTAAAGAAACCGTCCCATAAGTTTATTGGCATTCGCTCTGTTCTTGTCAATCTCGGCACCGGAATGTCCGCCCATAAGTCCACAGACTTTGACCTGTACCTTTTCTCCTTCTCCTTCTACACGCTGGGCAGGGATATGGCTGATACCGGAAAGACCGCCGGCACAGCTGATCCAGAGACTTCCCTCCGCTTCAGAATCCAGATTGATAAATCTTCTTCCCTTCAGCACGCTGCAGTCCAGACCGACTGCACCAAGAAGACCAATCTCCTCATCAACCGTGAGCAGTACTTCAAGAGGAGGGTGTGGAATATCTGTACTGTCAAGAAGGGCAAGGCCATAAGCAACTGCAATACCATCATCACCGCCAAGAGTTGTTCCGTTGGCTGTGATATAACCATCTTTTACAGAGATGTTCAAACCATCTTTTGTAAAATCATGATCTACATCCGGTCGTTTTTCACATACCATGTCCATGTGGCCCTGGATGATCACTGTGGGAGAATTCTCATATCCTGGTGTGCCTGGCTTGTAGATCACTACATTATTCAGCTCATCCTGTACATATCTGAATCCATGATCCTTCGCGAATTCCACAAGGAAATCACTGATCTGTTTTGTATTTCTGGAACCATGAGGAATCTTGCAGATTTCTTCAAAATAATGAAAAACTCTCTTTGGTTCACAATTTTCTAATACTGGCATAAATTCTGCCTCCTTCTGCTTCATAAATTCATTTGTCTTTTATAATAATCATATACTGTAAAAAAAGCAAGGACCTGTTTTTATGAAACGAAAAATAATCATATTTTTCTATATCTGCCTGTTGTTTTTTCTGCTTTTTCACCCAAAAGAAGCTCTTACCGGAGTAAAAAATGGACTTGGATTGTGGTTGAATATCATGATTCCCACTCTGCTGCCATTTCTGATCCTGACAGGAGCATTATTAAAAACTGGAAATATCCGGAAGCTTCTGAAACCATCTGCTTTCTTCTGGAAAACGTTTTTCGGGCTTTCACCTGCTGGAGCCTATGTTCTGATCCTGGGTCTGTTATGCGGATATCCTATGGGAGCCAAACTGGCACATGATCTGTACATAGACCAGCAGATTTCCCGCAGAGAAGGGGAATATCTTCTTACGTTTAGCTGCAATGCAAGTCCCGCATTTATCATTTCCTATCTTTCCGGGATACTCTTGAAAAATAAGATATCAGCAGTACAGATGATCCTCACTTTTCTGGCGGCAGATCTCTTTTGTATGCTGTTTTTTCGTTTCGTTATATATCGCGGGCATACCGTGGACTCTGTCTGCGTAAACAAGATAAAAAAAGAGACATACCAACAGGACTCCATAGGAGTCATCCTGGATGTCTCGATCATGGACGGATTTGAAACCATCACACGTCTCGGGGGCTATATTCTCCTCTTCTCACTGATACTCGCCAGTATCAGCTTTTACTGGCCATTTCATGCACAAAGCTGTATGCTGTTCACAGCACCACTGGAACTAACTACCGGGCTGAAACAGATTGCCGGCGCACCACTGCCATGGAAAAGCAGATACCTTGCTTCTATGCTCCTGACTTCTTTTGGTGGCTTTTGCGTCATGGCTCAGACAAAAAGCGTATTGGAAAACAGTTTGTCACTGATCCCCTACGCTATTTCAAAATGTCTGAACGCCAGTGCGATATTCCTGATCCTAGTTTTCTCCGATATCGTCTAACAGATCTTCGTCTTCTTTTGTTATAGAAGAACTGTCATCATCCTGGAAGGTATTGGAGATTGCCGCTGCCTGAGCAGTCTGTGGTGCAAGCTCCTGACGATTATGATTAACAACCTCAAGGCAGCTCTGCAGAGCATCAATAAATGCTTTGTATTTACCACCGGCATCTTCAAGTGTCTGATTCAGGACAGAACCGATATTAGCCATCATATCATCTGTGTATGTGATCGCACTGAGACGAATGCTGTTTGCATCCTGTGTTGCAGAATCAAGAATCTCCTGAGCCTGCTTGTTTGCAGCATTTATGGTCTCATTTGCCTGTGCATATGCTTTCTGCATGATCTCATGCTGTGTAACAAGTTCCTGAGCTTTGGCCTGAGCATCTGCGATCAGACTGTCAGCTTTAGCCTGAGCATCCTCAAGGATCGCATCCTTATTGCTGATGATCTTCTGATAACGTTTGATCTCATCCGGAGTTTTCAGACGAAGTTCACGTAAATACTCCTCAATCTCTTCTTTGTTCACTACGATCTTGGTAGTGGAAAGAGGCTGGAATTTACAGCTGTCCACATACTCTTCAATCTCCTGAATAATCTGTTCAATTCTGCTGCTCATAATACACTCTCCTTATTTCTCTGTTTCTCTTTTTTTCAATTTCTCTTCGACTGCATCCGTAATCTCACGTGGAGCGAATTTGCTCAGATCTCCTCCGAAATTAGCAACTTCTTTCATGATCGTGGAGCTTAAGTATGCATATTCCAGACTGGTTGTAAGAAAAACGGTGTCCACATCCGGTGCCAGAACGCGATTAGTCTGGGCCATCTGCAGTTCATATTCAAAATCCGTGACAGCACGAAGTCCTCGAACGATCACCTGGGCATGGTTTTCCCTGGCAAAGTTCACTGACAGGCCCTCGAATGCTTTCACCTCCACATTCGGGATATCTTTTGTCGCCTTTGTTAGTATCTTAACACGTTCTTCTACAGAAAACAACGGACTTTTTGCAGAATTATGCAAAACTCCCACTATAACCCGGTCAAATGAAATGCTTGCCCGCTTAATGATGTCAAGATGGCCATAGGTTGCCGGGTCAAAGCTTCCCGGGTATACTGCTGTTATCATATGTCTGTCTCTCTTTCATTTTTTTAGGAAAACATGCTTGTTGGTTTTATATTCCTTGGAACGTACCAGATGATATCCAAGGTCCTCTACATAAGAAAAATCCGTATGTAGATCTTCCTCCACAACGATCAGCGTGTTTTCATCTGCAAGAGTGCTGTCAGCCAGATACTCAAGGACTGGTTGTTCCAGATGCTGTTCGTATGGTGCATCCATAAAAATACAGTCAAATGGTTCTCCGCCTTCCAGTGAACGCAGTGCCTGAAGCACATCCATGTTCAGCAGTTTACCACCATCCGTGAGTTTTGTAAATGAAAGATTTTCGCGGATGCAAGTACATGCTTTGGGATTTTTTTCCACAAATACGGCATACTCGGCTCCACGGCTCAGAGCTTCAATACCGATCGCTCCGCTTCCGGAAAACAGATCCAGAAACCGACAACCAGGTATTTCAGGCTGGAGAATGTTAAAAAGAGTTTCCTTAATACGGTCTGTTGTTGGTCGTGTCTCATTTCCGGGAATGGTTTTTAAGTTTAATCTACGTGCTTTTCCTGCTATGACTCTCATTTCAGATTTAATCTCCAATCCAGATCACCGCGGGCCAGTCCAAGGATCAGAAGTTCCGCAGTGGCAATATTTGTAGCAACCGGAATGTTGTACTGGTCGCAGCGTTTGACAATGCTCATGATATCCGGCTCTACCGGGTCCATCATGACAGGGTTATAAAACAGGATCACCATATCCAGATCCTGACGCTCTACCATCTCCATAAACTGCTTGTCTCCGCCTATACTTCCGGCAAGAAACTTGTGAACGTGAAGACTGGTTGCTTCCTCAATTCTTCTTCCTGTTGTTCCGGTTGCATATACTTCATGTTTGGCAAGGATATTCTTGTATGCAATACAGAAGTCTTCAATCAGAACTTTCTTACTGTTATGCGCAATAATTCCTAAATTCATAATCCACCTCTCCATTCTGCCCTTGGCTTACATCCCTTTTCTCCCCTTTTATATAGGTAAAATCATATAACTCTGTAACTGATTCTAGCATAACGCCCAAAAAAGTGCAATTTAATTCATGTAAATTCATGAAAAATTAATATTTTCCCAGGCGTTGCTCCATATACTCTATTCTTCCCAGCTGTTTCCTGTAGTATAATCAATTTCAATTCCCGGCTGTATGTTATAAACAAAAACATGGAAAGATATCTTCTGGTCTTTAACGGATTCGGCTTCCATTTCCACACCTCGGGCTACCAGTTCATCTCCCTTAAAAAACGGAGTCACACGATACATACAGGGATTTCCTGTACTGTGCACGTAATCTGCAACTTCATTTTCAAAAGGAAGCATTCCCGTCACATTGAGATATCTGGTTCCTGTGATAAGATTTTTCTTGTTTGCATTCTCACCAGTCAGCTGATACCCGATAAGATGGCAGCGATTATACAGATACCTGCCATCTACATTTTCATATTTTACAGTATGCCATCCTGTAGGCTTTACCATTCCGATCGCTCCTCGCTCTTCGACAGGCATCAGCTCCGGTGTGACCTTGGATTCTGCATAACCACAGCGCCCCAGGGAATCTAGTTCACTATAAAATTCGTATGCAGGTCCTGCGCTTTTTTCATCAGAAAAAGAGGGTATATTTCCATTGATCTCCACATATGGACTGCCGCTGTATTCCGGAATCTGATCCAGAGAAACAGATTCTGTCTGCCCTCCTGTCTTCGTCTGAGATTGTTTCAGTAATCCTGTCACTGCATCGGAAGCGGATTCCGAAATATCTTCCCAGAGGATCTGTGCATTTTCTTCTATATATGTAAGAAATACCTGTCCGAAGATCCGGCTTTGATCTTTTACCTCTTTCAGGCTCCGCGGCGGCATCCAGCCATTACATACTGCAAGGATGACACACAGGATAATGGCTGTGAGTATTTTTCGCCTGGGCTGTTTTTTTCGTTTATATTTTCGTTTGTATGTAGGATAACGCTTCTTTTTCACGGGACCCCCTTACTTTTTTTGTCTGACAGATATTATATGTGATGCAGAGATTATTATAACCGCAACTCCCGTCAAAAAGCAACCATACATTCGGCTTTTTACCGCGGTATAATTTATGGACGGAAATATTTTTATATGTTAAATTTCCTTTAACTGCCAGTGTATTATTTTATGGTTTTCACATACTAGCAATGTAACAGTAAACTAAATAACAACCAAGGAGGAAATGAATTATGCCAAGTAACACTTCTTCTAACAAAGCAGTTGTACCGGAAGCAAAGGGCGCACTTGACCGTTTCAAATATGAGGTAGCAAACGAGCTGGGTGTTCCGCTTACAGACGGATACAACGGAAACCTGACTTCCAAACAGAACGGATCCGTAGGTGGATATATGGTCAAAAAGATGATCGAAGCACAGGAACGCCAGATGTCCAGCGGCTCCCAGGGCGGCCAGCAGTACTAAATCTGTACGCGCAGGTAGATCTATTACTATGCTGAGTTGATCTAAGCTCATGCAAAAAAGATGCTGTCTGACAGAACTGAAAACCTGCCAGACAACATCTTTTTTATTTTATATAAGATCCAAAAGTCTTAAAATCCTATATTCATTTACAGCAATTCCTGTACTTTTCGATATACAACCTCTGCAAATTTCTTATGTCCTGCTGCATTCAGATGTTCCTGATCTGCGTCACAGCAATGTACATAGGATGCTGCCGGAAGGAAACTGATATGACGTTCAGCTGCGATTTTTTCATAAACAGGCTGCAGATTTCTGGAAACGATCACAGACTCTCTGGAAAACTCCTGGTCATATCCTTCCTGCCATACTTTTTCTCCCAGATAGATGGGAGACATGAGAAGGACTTTCGCTCTTGGTGCGTATTCCTGGATCTGATCCAGCAGTCTTGTGATTCCCTTTCCGATTACATCTGCGGATGCTCCAAAAACAGTTTTGCAGTCATTGGTTCCCAGCATTAGAGTGATCACATCCGCCTGGGCATGTGTTTCCAGAAGTGTGGGAAGAAGTGCAGTTCCTTTTCTTCCGTCGCGGAGCGGATCTTCGAAAACCGTTGTTCTTCCGCACAGTCCTTCCTCGATCACGCGATATTCTTCTTTATTCAGTTTTTCCTGGAGAAGGCTTGTCCAGCGTACTCCCCACGGTAGTCTCTCTCTGCTCTCTCCGTCATATCCCCATGTATTGGAATCTCCAAAGCATAATATCTGTTTCATTTTACCATATCCCTACCTGTTTAGTATGTTATTACTTAAATGAATAATAACATGCTATTTGGAATTGGTCAAATATGCAAAAGAAATAGCCTGCTATAGACATTCTCTATAACAGGCCAATATATATCTTTTAAAATACTGTTCGATGAAGATTTTGTTTACAGTCCGATAAATCCTGTAACATCTCCGTTGATCACATAATGTGCACCATTATCTTCGGGTTTAATGTAGATTTTGAGATCTTTCAGTTCAGAAGCTTTTTTGCCCATATCCTCTGTCCAGATCTTTTTGATCCTGTCAGCAACCTCTGAAGTATGTATCTCTTTGCCCCAGTACTGAACATATACTTCTGTCACTGGCTCAGCTTTCTTAGCTGCTGTTGTCTTAGCAGCCGTCTTGGTTGTTGTTTTCTTAGCTGCAGTTGTTTTTCGTGTTGTTGTCTTCTTGGCAGCGGTTTTCTTAGCTGGCTCTTCTGATTTTACAGCTGTTGTTTTCTCTTCAGCAGATTTTACTTCTGCTGTTTTTTCTTCTACTGGTTTCTCAGCGGCAGGTTTTACCTCAGCTGTCTTCTCAGCTGCTTTTGTTTCTACAGAAGCTTTTGCATCGTCTGTCTTCGGTGTCTCAGCCTTAACGGCTTTCTCTTCGGATGCGGTTACTACAGATTTTGCAGGAGTCTCGCTTATTGAAGCCGTTTTTACAGTTGTCTTGGTTGCAGCTTTCTTTGTTCTAGCCATGTTTATAGCCTCCTTACAAGGGATTTGTTAATCTTTTCTCATGCAATACAATACTACGATTTGAAAGTTTTGTAAAGAAAAGTTTCAAAAGTCTATTAGTTAAGGCTGTAATTTACAGCATGTACACGATAAGTTACACTGCTTTTACTATATGTCCAGTTATGACGCAGCAGACAATTATGATGACGTCCGTCCCCATCCAGATTACACTCTATCACTTTAAATGAATCACTGTAAACTTCTGTAACGATAGCCGAATGTCCATTATTATTGATGCGCACATAGTCTCCTACCTGAACATTATTATCATATATTCTCTGAAGGCCTGATACTCTCTGCCCTTCCCAGATATCATAAAATACTTTTCTTGCAAACCCATCACACTGGATAGCCCCGTCAAACTTATTGCAATCATACTCGCCATTACCTGGTATCGGATCAATTCCGCTCTGAGTTCCGTGATGTTTGCATGGAACATCACTGATCGTATCCTGAAATCTTTCAGGAGCTCCGCTGCTGTCCAGATTATCTGTCAGATCTGAATAACTGTTTACAACATGGTTCCAAAATTTCCCATCAGGAAATTTGATTTTTTCATCTTCAATTCTCTGCTGCAGATTTTTCTTTTTAATAACAGTAAGATTAACAATTACCGGCTTCGCTGCATTATAAAACGTTGTACTTTTTGTAGTAACTGTGATCTGCACTTCTCTCTGAATATCGTTTTCTTGCCATTCCTTCAAAGTAACCGTTCCATCAGAAGCTACCGATGCAATAGCACTGTTGCTGCTGGAATAAACCAATGTTGCATTCTGATCTGCTTTTGCCCCGAGATTGAATGCTCCATCATAGATCTTACGTTCCTGCTGCTGTACACAGCTGACAGATGGAGTTCCTTTTACCGTAGTGATCGTCAGTTTCCTGGTTGCCGGAGCATAGGAAGAAGATTTCGCTGCAGTGATCTGGATTGTAACTTTTCCAAGCTTCTTTGCCTTTTTAAAGTTCAAATTACCTTTGGAATCCACAGAAACAATACTGGTATCTAAGGACTTATAAGTAAGTTTCCCACCTTCTGAAGGAACTTTGGCACCAAGAGATTTCATTGTAGTGGAATACGCTATTTTTGCCCCATTCTTTACAGCAGTGGTAATATTCTGTCTTTTCAGCACATTAATCTTAATTGCAATATTCTGTGCCTGATAATGTTTGGTCGCCGCAACTTTTACAGTAACTGTTGCCACTCCCTCTCCATTAAGCATAATCTTGCTATTTTTTACAGATGCAATTTTTGCATTAGTGGTTGAATATGTCACTTTTGCAAATTCTTTTTTTCCTGAAACACTGATTTTGTAGGATTTGCCTTTGTCTGTATAAAGTTTTGTAATACTTCCTGGTGTAACTTTTACCGGCTGTTTTGCTTTGCTGATCTTATAAGCTATTTTTTTTGTACCTGTAAAATTGCCCTTTCCTGTGATTTGTAAGGTTGCTGTTCCAGGTTCTTTATTATTAAGATATTTATATGTATAATCTTTTTCATTCTGTAATGAGATCATTCCGGCCGCATTGGCTTTCGGCATATAAATAGAAAATGCGGGAGTTTTTGCCTGTCCATCCCAGGTGTAAATCGTTGTCTTCAAATTAACTTGAACTTTACCGTCAAGACTGCATGCTTTGATGGTAAAATATTTAGAAACAGAATCTTTGTAACTTCCCTTTCCTGTGATTTTTGCAACAGCTTTTGTTCCCGTTTTTGTATTATTAAAATAAGTTACTGTATAATCTGTGCCGCTTTTTAATGTTGTATTTCCAAGTTTAACAGTTACACCTGGCTTCTGCGGACTTCCATTGTAAGTTGCGGTTTTTACAGTTACCTTTGCCGTTTTGATGCTCTTTCTAACTACTGGTTTTGAAGCAACTACCTTTAAAGTGATACATTTACTGTTCGTTGGCATGGTCGTATATTTTTTGCCTGAGCTATCTGACATGGTAAATGGAAGTTCTATAGAGCACTTCAGGTTCGGGATCGTTTTCAGTGTTTTAAGATTATCCATATAGTACAGCATATATCTTGCATCATTGACGCTAGATGTATTAAACTTACTGAGGTTTAGAGATTCCAGGCTGCTACAGGAGTTAAACATATATCCCATCTTTACCACTTCAGAAGTATTGAAATGGCTCACGTCCACAGCTTTTAACGCATAGCAGCGTGAAAACATTCCTTCCATAGATTTTACTTTTGATGTGTTAAATTCAGAAACATCCAGAGAAGTCATTTTTTTAAGCTCGCCAAACATAGAATTCATATCTACTACCTTGGATGTATCAAAATTTTTAATATTGAGGCTTGTTAAAGACTCATTTCCATAAAACATGAAATACATATTCTGTACATTAGAAGTATTAAAACTGTTCAGATCCAGAGACTTGAGCTTGCTCATAGTACAGAACATTTTGCCCATATCTTCTACATTTGATGTATTAAAGTTTCGTACATTTAACTGTGTAAGACTTTCGCACCGTTCGAACATACCGTTCATATATACAACATTTGCTGTATTGAAATTACTGACATTCAACTGTGTAAGGCTTTCACAGCAATAAAACATCTCCTCCATAGTCGTAACATTCGCTGTATTAAATCTGCTGACGTCCAACTGTTTAAGATTCCGACATTCACGGAACATTCCGCTCATCCTTGTCACTCTGGAAGTATTAAAATTCCGGACATTCAGCTGTGTAAGGCTTTCACAGCCTAAAAACATGCTATTCATATCATTAACTTTTGAAGTATCAAATTTACTGACATCCAGAGTTTTTAATTTACTGCAATTTCGGAACATTCCCTGCATATGAGATACATTTCCGGTTTTCAATGAACCAGTATCCAGCTGTGTAAGGCTTTCACAATCTGAGAACATAAAGGCCATGTCTGTCACCTTACTGAAATCACAGTTTTTAAAAGTGATCCTGGTAAGATTCCTGCATCCCTTAAACATAGCTCTTGTCTTTGTGATTCCGGAAATTTCAACTATGGCTGTTTTAATATCATCCTGCCATTTACTCCAGCCCCTTTCTGCATCCCAATAATAATCTGAGGTATCATAGTCACCGTTTCCTTTTAATGTAAGACATCCGGATGTATCAATTGACCAGGCAATATCTCCGGTGATTCCTCCATCCATCATGCTTGCGGAAGCACTTACAGCATCTTCTTCTCCATCAGAAAAGTCATCACTTTCTGCCATTTCTTCTGTTTCCGGTTCTTCCGAAAGATTTTCAGTGTCCTCCGACATTTCTATATTATCCGCTTCTTCCGGCTCTTCTTCTAATTCCTGTTCTGTGCTATCAGGTAATTCTGCTGCTTCATCGTCTGCTGAGATTCCATCTTCAAAAATATCTTCCTCAGAAAAACTTTCCTCTGGACTGTCAGTCTCCTCATTTACATTTTCCTGGACTGTTTTCGGTTCTGTCTCTGAAGCCATGGTTATCCCTGCATTGCCAAAGATCATAGACCCTGATAAAACGACACACAGAAGTTTTTTGATCATTTTTCTCCTCATCCTGTTTTCTCCCTTTTTCTTTTTATACTAAAACGAAGTTCTGATTCTTCGCTTTGCTCCATCCAATTAGATCCCCAGATTTTCCAGTTCTTCACTCATATACTCTTTGAGATGCTCCTTTAAAGCCTTATGCTGAGGCAGGATAAGATCAAAATCCAGTGCCAGGATCTCACCAGCTGCTTCACTTGCATTCTTCAGGATTCCCGCATCATTGTAGATATCACCGATCTTAAATTCCATCAGTCCGCTCTGGCGGATACCGAAAAGATCTCCTGGGCCCCGAAGCTTCAGATCTTCTCCGGCTATATAAAATCCATCATTGGATTCATTGAGGATCTTCAGACGTTTAGAAGTATTTTCTTCATTATTTCCCTGGATAAAAATGCAGTAAGACTGATGCTCTCCACGCCCTACACGGCCCCGAAGCTGATGAAGCTGGGCAAGCCCAAAGCGTTCTGCATTTTCTACCATCATGACGGTAGCATTTGGCACATTCACTCCAACCTCCACAACTGTGGTAGATACCAGTACCTGGATCTCGCCGGAAGCAAACGCCTCCATGATCCTGTTTTTCTCTTTTGGCTTCATCTTTCCGTGAAGGATTTCTACTTTGATCTCCCCCGGAAGGATCTCCTGAAGCTTTCTGGCATAATCTGTAACATTCTCTGCCTCCAGGCCTTCGCTCTCTTCCACCATAGGACAGATCACATAAGCCTGCCTTCCCATCTGCACCTGCTTTTCAATAAAAGAATACGCCTTGGGACGGTAGGAAGTTCCTACTACGCAATTCTTGATCGGAAGTCTTTTTGCAGGAAGCTCGTCAATGATCGAAATATCCAGATCTCCGTATAAAATGATCGCCAGTGTCCGGGGAATGGGGGTTGCGCTCATAACAAGTACATGAGGCGGATTTCCTCTGGTCGTCAGCGCTTCCCTCTGGCGAACGCCGAATCTGTGCTGCTCATCTGTGATCACAAGCCCCAGATTCTTATATTCCACCTTTTCCTGGATCAGGGCATGAGTTCCGATGATCACATTCACTTCACCGTCTGCAATCTTCTGATAGATCTCACGCTTCTGTCTGGCTGTGGTAGATCCTGTCAGAAGCACCGGATGGCAGGAAGCGATATTCTGTTCTTCCATCAGCCTCAGAAAGCCTTCGTAATGCTGATTTGCCAGAACCTCTGTCGGTACCATCAATGCACTCTGAAATCCATTCTCTGCTGAAAGTACCATAGCTAAAAATGCGATCACGGTCTTGCCGCTACCAACATCCCCCTGTACAAGCCTGGACATCAGCTTATGACCGCTCAGATCCCGTTCGATCTCATGCCAGACATTCTTCTGGGCTCCGGTCAGGTCATAGGGAAGCCCTTCTATGATTTCCTCGGTTGTCCATACTGGTTTCATTGGAAAAGTGTTTGGAGCCTCTTCTGTTTTCTCCTTCAAGAGCTGTATTGCCAGCACAAAAAGCAGAAATTCATCGAATACCAGACGTTTCCTGGCTGTGAGAAGCTCCTGCATATTTTTCGGAAAATGAACAGTCCGGATCGCATAATTGGCATCTGCGAGCTGATAGCGTTCCCGTATCTCCTCCGGCAGATATTCCCCATGGAGAGGCCTTGTATCCAAAATCTGATGGACCAACTTCGTGATCATCTTGTTGGAAAGTCCTTTCGTCAGACCATATACAGGCTGCATACTGTGAATGATTTCCTCATAAGCTGCCGGGGTAAAAATCTCCGGATGTTCCATCTGCGGACGGCCTTTTTTTCTGATGATCTTTCCTCTGAGGATAAACACACTGCCCTTTTTGAGTGTTCCCCTCAAATAAGGCGCATTGAACCAGGCAACCGGCAATCGGCCGCTTGCATCTGTCACAGTTGTTGTCAGAACCTGGAGATTGCGTATCTGGTTAATATAAATACCTGTTGCTATAGTGGCACGGATAGAGACTGTTTTGTCCTCCTCTGCTGATGCAATCTCCACAGGCTCCTCATATATATCGTAAGTCCGCGGATAATAACGGAGAAGCTCTTCCGCAGTCGTGATCCCGATCTTCTGGAAAAGCTTCTCTGTTTTCTCACCCACGCCTTTTAATTCACGTAAAGGTGTCTTATCATTCATTTTTTGTGCTCTTTATTCTACAGAAATCAGATAGTAGTAAATTGGCTGTCCACCCTGGTTCAGCTCAACCTCGCACTCCGGATATTTCTCGGTAAGAGAATCAGAAAGTGCCTCTGCATCTTCCTCAGATACATCTTCACCATAGTAAACACTGATGATCTCAGATTCCTCGTCAACCATCTCTGCTACCATCTCCTCCGCTACCTGAAGTCGATCTCTGCCTACTGCAAGGATACCTGCATCACCGATTCCCATGATATCTCCCTCATGGATTTCCTTGTCATCAATACGTGTATCACGGACTGCATAAGTAATCTGTCCGGTCTTCACTCTGGAAATCGCATCGGTCATGGAAGCAAGGTTCTCCTCGCTGCCCTTCTCCGGAACAAAGCTGATCATTGCGGAAATTCCCTGTGGGATTGTCTTGGTTGGTACTACAATGATCTCCTTGTCCTCAGTCAGATCTCTTGCCTGGTTAGCTGCAAGGATAATATTCTTGTTATTCGGGAAAATATAAATTGTTTTTGCATTTACTTTCTCAATAGCATTGAGCATGTCTTCGGTACTCGGATTCATAGTCTGACCGCCTTCGATCAGATAATCTACGCCAAGCTCACGGAAAATCTGAGAAAGTCCCTCACCTACGGATACGGAAATAAATCCATGATCCTTTGGTGGTTCTTTGTTTTCTGCCTGTTCTTTTGCAAGTTTTTCCGCATCTTTGATCAGTTTTTCCTGATGTTCTTCTCTCATATTGTCAATCTTCATACGGGAAAGCTGACCATACGTGAGTGCGCGTTCAAAAGCCTGTCCCGGATGATTGGTGTGCACGTGTACCTTGACAATCTCATCATCAGCCACCAAAACAATGGAATCACCGATGGAATCCAGAAATTCACGGAAACGGTCGATCTCATCCTGTGGAAGCGGTTTTTCAAGAAGGATAATAAACTCTGTACAATATCCAAATTTGATATCTGCCTCTGCCTGAGGAGAAATCTTTGTGATCTTAGGAGCTGCTGCCTCAAACTGGGAATAATCCACTTCTTTTCCATGATATCCGTCGATGGCACCACGGAAAACTTCCAGAAGTCCCTGTCCGCCAGAATCCACAACACCTGCTTCTTTCAGGACTGGAAGCATCTCTGGTGTTCTGGCAAGAGTTTCCTCTGCATGCTGAAAGATCCCGTCGAAAAAAGCATCCAGATCTTCTGCAGCATCAGCAAGCTCTGCTGCTCTGTCTGCTGCAGCTCTGGCTACAGTAAGAATGGTTCCCTCTTTTGGTTTCATAACTGCCTTGTATGCAGTTTCAACGCCTCGCTCCATAGCTGCGGCAATGGCAGGTGCATCCAGATCTGTAAGTTTACGCACACCTCTGGTAAATCCACGCAGAAGCTGTGACAGGATAACACCGGAATTACCTCTGGCTCCACGGAGGGAACCGGAAGAAATTGCCTTTGCCAGGGATTCCATATCCGGATCTGTAAGAGCACCTACTTCAGAAGCAGCAGACATGATGGTAAGCGTCATATTGGTTCCCGTATCTCCATCAGGTACAGGAAACACATTCAGTTCATTGATCCACTCTTTCTTCGCTTCCAGATTCTTTGCTCCGGACAGAAACATTCTGGAAAGTATTTTAGCATCTATGGTTTTGTTATTCACCACAAGTTCCTCCTCTAAAACTAATCTATTGCACGCACGCCCTCAACCATAATGTTGATCTTTTCAATCTCCATTCCTGTAAAGGCTTCGACTTTATATTTTACATTGTTGACAAGATTGTCCGCAATAGTACTGATATTCACGCCATATGCTACGATGACATGAAAATTCAGCCGGATCTTATTATCATCCGTGATCTTAACACTGATACCATGTTTCAGGCTGTCAATACGCAAAAGCTTGACCAGGCCATCCTTCATACTGATAGCTGCCATTCCGATGATACCAAAACACTCTACCGCCACACTGCCGGCATAAGTCGCAATGACATCTGTATCAATTACGATCTGACCCAATCCGGAATCTATACGTCCATTCATATGGTTACCTCCATTGTTTCATTCAGATTAAATTATATAAAACCATTATAACCTTTTTTTTATAATTACGCAATGATAGAGTTCAACTTGTTTTATCTTATAGAAAATTAAGCTCATCCACTCTATTGAAGGGGAATCCAGGATTGTGATGGAGCATGCCGACCGATACTATGAAGCCGGTTTTTCTTTTTCGTTTATCTACTTATAATCCTTTTACAAACTCAACTGCATTTTTTATATCTTCTTCATCTGGATGCCCTTTTGCAATTCCACCAACCAGTTTAAATGGACCAAATGTGTCATAACCCTTGCACCCGAATTTTCCTATCACTTTAGAACGCTTCTTATCCAAAATCTGCTCAATGGATTTATAATTCGCACTTCCACCATAAGTACAGATCAGAAATACCTTTTTGTCGTCCGGTAGATTCTTCTCTGCAAATCCTAATATCGACTGATGAAATTTTGAAAAATAGATTCCTGATGCAAACCCAATCATATCATAACTGCTCAGATCTGCATCGGGTTGTTTTACAGCATCAATCAAATCAACCTGACACTCTTCTGCTATGCTCTTTACTAATTTTTCTGTATTTCCATGATGTACCGATGCATATATGATTGCTTTTTTCATTTGTTTTCCTTTCTGCCTGCGCCATCAATCAGGTCATAACTCATGTCCAAAAAGTCCAGTATCTTTGCTTTACTGACCGAACCATCCAGTAAAATCGTGATCCAGTGCTGCTTGTTCATATGGTATCCAGGTAAAAATCCATGCGTCTGAATAATCAAATTCGTCATGTCCGGATCACACTTTACATCCATGATATCAACCGACTCTTTTCCTTCTAATCCCAGTTTCGATTTTTCGACAGTCATGATCACTGCATACCATTTTCCGTTTTTATGTCGAAGTACTGCACTGTCTGGCGATGTACTCCATAAATATTCCGGGACTGTTCCGTACTGTTTCTGCACATATTTAAAAATTTCTTCTTTCTTCACAAGCTATTCAACTCCTGACGTTTCTGATATCCTACCTATAATCATACCACATTTTCGGATTCCGAACTACCTGCCAAATTCTTTTGCATTTTCCCGTTTTTCCTATCCTCATATGCCAGTTCAACAAGAATATGTTCTATTCAGATTCAGGAAAGAGACCAGGCCAAAGAAAAAACGATAAATTAATTCGCACTGGGTAATTTTCTATGTTTCAAATTGATCTAAACCATACACACAACGCTTAATTCCACCATGATCCGCCCTGTTCCCGGAGGTATGGAATACTTTCCTTAAAACTCTTTGCAGAATTTTTGATAAATTTCCTTTTTTTGCTTGCAAAAGAGCAATTCATCTGTTAAAATGGTGACTGTTGATAAAAGGAGGTGCTATTCATGGCTAAATGTGCAATCTGCGATAAAGGAGCTCATTTCGGAAACAATGTGAGTCATTCCCATAGAAGATCCAACAAAATGTGGAAATCTAACGTTAAATCCGTCAGAGTAAAAACAACTGCCGGCGGAGCAAAGAAAATGTATGTATGTACTTCTTGTTTAAGATCCGGAAAAGTTGAAAGAGCGTAAGTAATATCGTATGCCCCCGTAGAATGCGGGGGCTGTTTTTTTATCTTCAAGACAGATAAATCACAAGCGGGAAGCATGCCAAGTGCACACTTCCCGCTTATCTGCAAAACATATGATATCCGCATAGCAGACATATGACTGCCATTGCGATCACAATAAAATTTTCTGTAATAAGGATGCCAAGAACCATGCCCACACCAATAAAAAACAGCATAAAACCAGTTAGCTTTCCCACTCCTGTCTGCTCATTTCCTGTTTTTTATTACAGTATATGCATGAAATCTAAATGGAATACTACTCTTCTTTCCCGTCTGTATCCTCAGCATTGCCTGCACCTGGCGCAAAACGGTTCACAAAATCCGGCACCATATCCAGAACCTTGGTAAGGCCATCCTGATTTTTTACGTTTACAAGTTTGGTGCTTCCATTCTGGATCACAAGTACTGCACAAGGAGACATCTTTCCGGCAAGACCTCCGCCGCCGTTATTCTTTTTATCTCCTTCAAAAGCTCCGGCTCCCACGCCGAAGGATACATCGACCAGAGGAAGGATAATGGTATCACCTACATGAATGGCATCGCCAACCACTGTCTTGGCCGATACAAAGCCATCCATTCCTTTAAATAATGAATTCACGGTATCTTTGAAATTATTCTCTTTCTCCATGATTTACCTCCTTATGTCTCCATCGGTGGATGACGTATTTTATATTTTTATTGAAATAAAGCTCTGCTGCTGTTTTGAGAACTACAATTCCATAAATCCTTCCCTTTAACAGGATCTCTCCCTCAAGAACATTTTCATCATCAAAAAGGGGCGCTACTTCGATCTTGTTTTTATGAAAAGGAATCGTCATTCCTAATACAGCCAATACCATACCTGTAACTGCCGGATCTTCATTGCCAAATGTGATTTTTCCGGTGATCCTTGTCGGAAGCACATGATAAATCAGTTTTTTTGCATTTTTCCACAGAAAGGAAAGAGCCTCTCTGGTTCGGGGATGGTCTAAAAATTCTTTCCACCAGTTTATCTTATCACAGAAATTCCGGATTGTTAATGCAAAACTTTGCATTTTTTTCAGAATCTTTTTGGGGATTCCAAGAAAATTCTGTACGATTCGGATCAGCTTTCCAACTGCCGTTTTTATTTTTCCCACTATATTCGAAATTAAATCTGCAATCTTTGTCCGAAGCTTTTTTTCATCTTCCGATATTTCTTCGGAAATCGATATCGGCTCCATTATTACATTTTCCGAAATTTCATTTATATCTTCAACAGTATCTTCCTGAGGCTCAGACATTTGCAGCTCTGCGGTATCGTTCTGATTTTCGCTTTTTGATGTCTTTTCATGACTTCCAGAAGCCTCTGTCTGTTTTTTTTCATTTTGATTTCCGGAGTTGGAAAGAGCTCTTGGTTCCTTTTTTTTACGAAACAGATTTTTTAATTTTTCCAACGGAATCCCTAACAAACATATTTTTGTTTTCAGAACGCCCTGCTCCCAGAATACCTGTGCAGAAATTATATGAAGCAGCCAGCTCACTTCACCGAAAGCATGTATTTCCCGAAGACTATCCGTTCGGTCTTTTTTTATTTTCCCTCTGTATCTGATCGGACAGAATAAAAGAAGCAGCAGGATCAGAAAGATCAGCCCGATCAGAATCCCCAGAAGGATCAATATCCATTTTATTATCAGCCATAATATATGCAACATTGGTTCACCTGTTTTTCAGATATTCTTTTATTTTAAAATTTCCAGTTTCGGTATAAACCTGTTCGATCATATCCTGTACCATCTGTATAGCACCGGATTTCCCTCTGGCCATTCCAACGATCAAAGGACAGGTGGCTCTGGCGCTTCGCTGTACAAGCATGCCTGCGGGAAGAATTTCCAAAATATTTCCGGGATTATCAGACAAAGTAACAACGTAGATATCCGGCACGAATTTGCCAGCAGTGATCCTGGCTCTTATTCTAGTAGGATTTTTTACATCATTTCCTATGTAATAGTTTTTCATCCATTTCAGCAATCTGCCATCACCTCCGTCTATAATGCCAAACAGGGCTGCGTATGTACACAGCCCTGTCCTGTTGTTAAAAATACTTCTGCTGTTTCGCCCAGACGCCCTCACTTCGCATTTCCAGATACTCCTGATAGGCCTGTTCCACGATATGCTTCTCGTTGGAAAAACGGAGAAGGTGATAGATCTCATGAAACTTATAGTATCCGGAATCTACAAAATATTCCTCTCGCTGGGGTTTGCTATGATAATTATCAGCTATCATGAGATACCAGTGTACCTCTTTCATTACCACATCCTCCGGAACGGTGAAATTATACTGGCTCTTGCCGATATATTTCACGATAGAGGCCCGAACACCTGCTTCTTCCATTACTTCACGTAAAGCAGTCTGCTCAAAAGTCTCTCCTTTTTCTACAGTTCCTTTGGGAAGCACCCATCCTTCATAACGGTTCCTGTAGGATTTATACAATGCCAGGATCTTACCCCGATGAATTACCACACCGCCACAGCTTGTTGCTTCTATCATATTGCAATCCTCCTGTAATGCGTGTGTCTTTTGCACTGGCTATAGTATACCTCTTTTTCACCTTATAGGCAAGGGGCAAGAAGCAGATACTGTTCTCAATTTAATCGAAATAATATGCATCAAAAACATCGGCCGCAATGGGAACTGCCGCTTCACTTCCGGTTCCGCCGTTTTCCACGATCACTGCAATGGCGATATCCGGATCATCTACATTAGAATAACCCACAAACCAGGAATGACTGGAGCCATTTTCATCAAACTCCGCAGAACCGGTTTTTCCGGCAACAGTATATCCTCGTCCGTTCAATGCAGAAGCCGTACCGTTTTCAACTACATTTTTCATTAGTTTTCCAAGGATATTGGCTTCATTTCTTGTCATCAGACGTTTGTATTCTGTTTTTTCTGTTTCCCTGACCGTATCACCGGAATTATTCACGATCTTATCGATCATAGTTGGCTTCATCAGTACACCATCATTGGCGATGGCACTTGTGATCAATGCCATATGCATCGGAGAAACAAGAGTGTTACCCTGGCCGATCGAGGTCTGCATCACAAGTGCATTCGGAGAATCTTTATCAAGGGTAAAGCGACTGGTTTTATAGGAATTCAGCGGAAGCGCCCTATTAAAGAGCAGATCCTCTGCAGTACTTTTCAGAGTATCTCCTCCCAGACCAAGTCCCATATCTGCAAATGCACAGTTACAGGAATGTGCAAATGCGGAATAAAAATCCTCCTGTCCATGTACTGCCCCATTGTAACACTGGATCGTGTGGTCATCCACTGTGATACTTCCCTGACACAAATAGGAATATCCCTCCAGTGATCCCTTTTGTCTGAAATAATCCAGTGCCGTGACGATCTTAAATGTTGATCCCGGAGGATAAGCTCCATTGGTTGCACGGTTTAAAAGGCTGCTGTTACTTTCATCATTAACAAGGGTATCCCAGTTCTGTGCGATCGTGTTCGGATCAAAATCCGGTTTGCTCACCATAGCCAGGATACGTCCGGTGGATGGTTCCAGTACAACTACCGCTCCTCTCCGGTCTCCCAGAGAATTGTATGCCGTTGTCTGAAGATCTGCATTCAGACTGGAGATCACGGTATCACCCTGATTCTTTTTTCCCAGGAATTCATTTTTCATCTGTTCCAGAAAAAATGAATGGGAGGTGAGAAGCTGGAAATTTGCTTCCGATTCCAAACCACTCTTACCATTGGTATCATATCCTACTGCATGTGCAAAAATATTGGAAAACGGATACGTTCTCTCTTCTGTTCCATCTTCATACACATTGGTCTGTGCCAGAACCTCACCATCCGAAGACTGGATACTTCCACGTACTACCCGGTCCGAAAATGTATCCTGACGGGTGTTGTACGGGCTGTTGATAAAATCTTCGCTTTTTATGGCGTCAAAATAAACCAGATATCCGATCAGACTGACAAAGATCAATATAAAGAAGGCCGATACAAAAGTTAAAGGCCGGTTCTTTTTTCTACGGAGTCTGGCGATTTCTTTTTCTCTCAGGCGTTGCTCTCTTTCCTCTTCTTTCAATCGTTTCTTTTCGCTGCGTTTCAATTTGTTCGTCCTCATCTTCCCTCAGAATATACAGTCCCTGAATGATCGCAAGCATCAGGATGGTACACATGACAGAACTGCCTCCGTAACTCACCAGCGGAAGTGTAACTCCTGTCATTGGAATAAACTTGGTTGCACCGCCGATGGTCAGAAATACCTGAAAAGCATATTCTGTTCCGAGCCCCAGTGCGATCAGTTTATAAAACGGATTCCTGATCTTTAGTGCAATAGTAACGATCATCAGAAAAAAGCTTGTGCATACAAGAATCAGGCAGATGGCAAAAATGCCACCCAGTTCCTCGCAAATAGCACTGAAGATAAAATCATTTTTTACGACCGGAATCTTCTCCGGAGAGCCCTGACAAAGTCCCATTCCAAACCAGCCTCCGGTTCCGATCGCAAACAGAGACTGCACAATCTGATAACCTTCATTTTGATAGACAGCCATCGGATCCTTCCAGGCACTGACTCGCTGACGGACATGTCCAAAAAGATGATATGCGATCACCGAACCAACGCATCCTCCGCCAAGTCCCAGAAATAAATAGCTCGGATTTCTGGTTGCCACATAGATCAGTACAAGGTAGGTGACAAAAAAGATTACTGCACTACCCAGATCCCTGGAAAGAACCAGGATTCCTACATGGATCACTGCAACGATCGTAGCCAGTACTACTTTGCGAAAATCCACCTTGGTACACAGAAGTGATGCCATAAAAAATACGAAGGTTATCTTGATCACCTCGGAAGGCTGGATTCCCATAAGAGAAAGCTTTGCACCGTAGCTTGTGCTTGCCAGAACAAGAACTGCCGCCAGAAGTACAATACCAATTCCGGCATAAGCCCATGTAAGATCCTTTAAAAATTTCATTTTTCGTATCATTACCGGTATCACCAGTGATACTGCACTACCTGCGGCCACGATCAGAAGCTGCTTAGTTGCAGACGGAAGTGAAAGCCGGCAGAGCATGATAAATCCTACGCTCAGGAGCATACACATATTATTTAAAAGAAGCAGCGATGCATTCTGATAAATAATTCGATAAAGGATCTGGATCGCTGCAAAAAAGATCATCATTTCGATATAGAACAGGATGACCCTGAAATCCATGCTTTTTAAATAGATCACAAGAAATGCTGTAAAATCAATAAAAAAGATCATGGTCAGCTGCTGATGGAGCAGTTCTCTCTTTTCTTCCTCATCCTGCCGCCACACCATATAAAAACAATGAAAGGTATAGACGATCATCAATGTGAGGATCACATACTTAGATAATTCTGTAATTACATTAATCATACACTTTTACTCGGCTCCTCTTTTAAAATGGCCTTTTGTATACCTGCGTCCGGAAGGTTTTCCGTTTTCCTGATAAACCGTCCGGAATTCTTTCAAGATCGCTTTTGCTTTCTCTGGCTCTTCGATCGTAAATGCCAGTCGCAAAGAGTGAAGGTTCAGTTTTTTTACCTGATCTTTTTCACCCGGAAGTCCGTAAGGAATGCTATTATAAATGATATTATAACAGTATTTTGCTTTTTCGGAGATGTTTTTTCCCCATGGATCACAGCTACATTTTACCGGAAATTCACTGTTATAGCGGTCTTTCAGATAAGCCGTCTCATATTTTCCTGTACATCCGAAAAGATTCTTCCTTACACACTGCGCGGAAAGCATCAGTGGGATATAACCATATAAAAGCAGCTCCGAAGAAGTATTATCTCTGTGTCTCAGTTCACCCTCATTCAACTCAAGGGGGACTGTATTTCGAAGAACTCCCTCTTCCCGCCAGAAATCAACACTCTGATCATTCCAGGTATACATGGATGCATCCAGGATACATTTTTCGCCATATCCCATTTTTTTCAGTACGGCGTAAGATTCCAGGTTTCTTACCAGAAAACCCTTCATACCCTGCTCCAACCATTTTTGAGCTGATCGAAGCCACTTTTCGGGGATTTCTCCGCGATGGATATGTGGAGTAGAAAGATATAATTCACTGCTTGCAGCAAGTTCCGGTGAAAAATATTTTTCCATAGTATCAAAAGGAAAATAAAAACCTGTAATCCCCGGTTCGTTCAAAAGTACTTCCGCAGTATCCGAACGTTCACAGGATACATACACAGGCAGGCTGTCTGTTACCCTTCTGTGGCAGGCAGCCTGATCCTTAGATTTCGTCGGCTGCTTCGTAACCTGTGCTCTCTTCTGACATCCGATCAGTGCTTCTCGCAGCTGACTCAGAGCATCTCTTCGTACTTCATTGAGAACTTTAACCGGAACAAAAATCCTTCCATTTATTTCAATGTTCAGATCCTCCCACTGAAAATCTGTATTTCCCAGTTTCTCCATCTGCTGACGGATCCTCTGTTCTTCCATTGGCTGATTTTTAGCAAACTGTACCTCACCGCCCATAGCAGTTACTGTCTGGCCCTTGCAGGTTATTTCCAGTATAACAGGACTTTCAGGAGAAAGTATTAAATTCCCATGAATTTTTTCTTTTATTTTTCTGATCTCCGGCTGGATATTACCGGATTTTTTTTCATTGGCAAAAGCCATCATTTCCGGCCCGCGATACATATCATAGTATCCTTTGCAGGATCCTCCACGACTGAAAAGCTCAAGAAGATACTTCCGGTCTTTTTCCTGAACATGATATTCTTTTCCACTTAAATACATATCCAGATATTTTCGATATACTGCCGTGACGCCCGCTGTGTACGCCGGCTGTTTCATACGCCCTTCGATCTTCAGAGACATAACACCCGCCCCCAGGATATCCGGAAGAATATCCAGAGTGCAGATATCTTTCAGGCTTAATGCACAAAAATCCTTGTCTCCTTTATATTTTCTGTGATCCATGGTTACACTGTAAGGAAGCCTGCATGGCTGTGCACAGCGGCCACGGTTTCCGCTTCTTCCACCGAAAATACTGCTCATCAGACACTGGCCGGAATAGCTGTAACAGAGAGCTCCATGGATAAAAGTCTCTATTTCCAGAGGACTTGCCTTATGCATGGCAGATATCTCTTCCAGGGAAAGCTCTCTGGCCGGAACCACACGAGTTGCTCCCTTTTCCTCCAGAAACCGCATTCCCTCCGGTCCGGTTACTGTCATCTGTGTGCTTGCGTGAATATCCAGATCCGGAAAATTCCGGCGTATAAAAGAAAATACTCCCAGATCCTGTACGATCACCGCATCCAGCCCTGCCTCATAATACGGAAGCAGATATTCAAACAGCTGATCATCCAGTTCACGGTTCTTCAAAAGTGTATTCACAGTAAGATATAATTTACGGTTATGGATATGTGCGGTCTCAATGGCAGTGATCAGCTCTTCCTGGGTGAAGTTCTGCGCATAAGCTCTTGCTCCAAAAGCCGGTCCCCCTACATATACCGCATCAGCCCCGGCACCAATAGCTGCCTCAAAGCTTTCATAAGAACCTGCCGGCGAGAGCAGTTCTGTTATCATATTTTTCAAAGTATTCCCTCATCTCCCATCTGTTAATCAATCCGATGACCATAAAACAAAAGAGGATTACCGAAGCAATCCCCCCTCCTTATTTAAGCAGTTCATCAAGTTCTTTCTCCAGTTCCTTCACCTTACCGTCCAGAAGATTCTTCTGTTCCTGAGCTTCCTGTTCTGCCTTCTTCGCCTCTTCAATCTGCATTTTCAAAGAGATCAGTTCATGTTTCAGATCATACATCTCCTGGTCTTTCTGCTGCAGATCCTGTTCAAAAATCTCCGCCTGTTTTTTTGCCTTAAAATAATCATCTGTAATATTCAGACTGAGCAGTGTATGCTTGGTCTCCATGGCCTGTCTGGAGTATCCCGGCATCTGACTCAGCTCACTGATCTTATTATTCATATAGGCTGCAACCTTCTGAAAATATTCCTCGGACTCATACCCGCCCAGAGTAATGATCTTTCCATCGATAACAACCTGTGCTGTATTCTTTACCGCCATTCGTAAAGCCTCCTGAATTTATCTGTTACTGGTAATTTCCTCAATAACATTCCTCTGTATTGCAGGTCTTACAACCCGCAATTTCTTTTATTATAACTGATTCCCGCAAAAATGTATAGAAGTTTTTCTATTATTTTGTCGATTACAATATTTTCCTTAAAGATGCAAATGTTTTTCTCAATTATGAGTGTTGGCTTTCATGTGTTCGATCACCCTTTTCCAGGAATCAATACCGCAGGTTCCACTTACCTTTACGCCTGTGTTTTTCTGGAAAACTTTCAGAGATGCTTCTGTATCGTCTCCGAAATGGCCATCCACAGTAACACCAAGTACAGACTGCAGCACGGAAACTGCAACGCCGGAATCCCCTTTCCGGATGATCGGAAGCTGGGTCTCAAATTTTCCTGTCAGAACTACTGCCTTTTCTGAAGTCTGTACAGGATACACTGCTTTTCCGTTCCAGTCATAGATGGTGTAGCCCTGTTTCCACTCTTTCTTTGCATTCTCAAGGCTCTTGTATGCTCCAATCTGGCTCTTGCTGTCAGCCCAGGACTTTCTTGTGCGATAATACTTATCTACCGTTGGCGTGGGGGTCTCAGCTCCGATCAGCTGCTTGAACCGGTTCCAGTCACCTTTTGCACGGATCGCTGACGGGCAGTTCTTTGCGCATACATCATAATGCTGCACAACTCTGTCAGCCGGGATTCCCAGCTGTTTCATAAGCTGTTTGCACAACCGGACTGTATTCTGGAAAGCTTTCTCATAATTATAGCCAGCCTGGACACACATCTCGATTCCTACTGAATTTCTGTTGTTGACAGTACCGAACAGCCGACCGCCGTAGTTGACGCCTACGTGCCATGCTCCACGGTTGTATGGAAGCGCCTGATACGCCTCTGTGTCGTCCACATATACATGTGCGGAATATCCCTTAAAGTTGCCATCATGCTGTGCTTTTGCATGCGCTTTCGCATTTGCACCTTTCGCATAGTTATCTGTATTGTGAATTACGATATACGCTGGTGACTGTCCTGCATAGCTGTTGTTGTTACTGATAAGGCTTGTGTTGATATTCATGGTATTACTCTCCTTTTCTGTTTTTGATACCTTAATAGATAATATGTCATTCAGGATGTTGATGATCTTCTGGCCGTAATTTCTGCAGGTTCATTGGTACTTTGCATCGAGATTTTTTAAACATTTTTCATGCTCCTTTACAGTTTTTTTATGTGCTGTTTGCACGAATACAGTTTTACGTGTGTCTCACATGGACAGTTGATAACCCGGTGTCTCCGTGTAGTTTTAAGCCTTCGGACATAAAAATAAGGCGTTTCACCCTACGCCTCAACGGGAGATTCCGGATCACCGCCTTCCAGATCTGTGATCTCTTTCGCTACTCGGAAATCTACCAGGTATCTGCCTCTTTCTTCTGTTACCTCATATTCTTCTCTGACTTTCCGGAGTTCCAGATCGTTTTCTTTGTCATAAAAATCATGGATAACTCTGATCTTCATGTCCCTCACCTCCCCTCCGTTGCGCCGGTGCAATTCTTAAAAATGAGTATAAAAAGACCACCGGCCATTTCTAACTGGTGGTCTCAATACCATAATACTGTTTTTTCTGCTGGTGGATTATCTCTTTCTGCCAAACGTTTCAATTCTCGTCTGACATGTGGGGCTGCAAATGAGCTGGCATTATCATGTCCGATTACAACTCCATTTTTTAGATTTATTTCCATGTATCCTTTCGGTTTCTTGCCTTCCGGATAATAGCCGGCAGATATTGTATCACTTGTCTTTTTTATGTTTTTTAAGATTACCATAATACTCTATTGCCTCCTTTGGATAATCATATTTTTCTGAAGCTATCTGGTGTGCTTTCCAGTGTTCCATATCTGGATTTTCCCTTTTTATCTTCATTTCAAGAAGTTCGTGCTCCATCAGTGTTCTGTCGTGCTGCTTAATATCTTTTCCTGTCATAAGTCGCTGCCAGCTCTGAGCAATTGCACAGTCCGGATCAAAATGTCTGTATCTTCCTGTTTCTGTGTCCAGTAGGGAATCATCCTCAAACAGATAAGCTTTTATTTTTCTTATGTCTGCTTCTGTTTATGATTTTGAAAATGAATCTGGTACGGGATTATACTCTTTTGATGATGAAATACCGGTATGTGTATATCCTGATTTATCAATCAAAATTTCTGAATTGTTGTAAATAAAAAAGCGCCCCAGTACGCCAATACCGGGACGGTGGAATTGTTATGCGGTTCATCCTCCGGCCAGAATTGACGCACTTGGTAATGTTCTCCGCCCTGCTGCCATCTGTTTTATACAGATGACTGGATTAAGGGGGTTACGGTCCTTACAGCCTACAAGGCGGGAACATATCATCCTACTTTTGCAGAAGTGTTCGAAGATTTTTACAAATGGAAATTCAAAAACACAAGACATAAGAGGCTTTCTTGGCAAGCAAGGAGCAATTATCGGGTGACCTTTACTTTGTCGATAAATCAGGACGAGGATATCCAAGATGGGTATATGCCAGCACGGAAGCCATTCTTCCACGTGGAGTTCTGTTAAGGAAACCTGTCTGTAAAAGATAGGGTTCATACACATCTTCCAGTGTTCCGGAGTCTTCTCCGATTGATGCGGCAAGTGTTTCAAGCCCCACTGGTCCGCCCTGGAAATTCAAGATCAAGGTCTGGAGAATGCGGCGGTCCGTTTTATCGAGGCCATACTGATCTACCTCCAGAAGATCCAATGCAAAACAGGCAACATCGTAGGTGATCACACCGTTATACTTCACCTGGGCAAAATCACGTACTCTCTTCAGAAGACGGTTGGCCAGACGGGGGGTTCCTCTGGAACGCTTGGCGATCTCGGCAGCTCCATTGGGTTCGATTTCCACGCCAAGCACCTGAGCGGAACGGAGAATGATCGTCGTCAGTTCTTTTTTATCATAAAACTCCAGTCTCTGTGTTACGCCAAAACGATCACGAAGCGGTGCGGAAAGAAGACCTGCCCTCGTTGTTGCACCTACCAATGTAAACTTCGGCAGATCCAGACGAATGGAACGGGCGGATGCTCCCTTGCCGATCATGATATCGATAGCAAAATCTTCCATGGCCGGGTAAAGAACCTCTTCTACCTGTCGGTTCAGTCTGTGTATCTCATCTACAAACAGCACATCTCCTTCCTGAAGGTTGTTCAGAATCGCAGCCATTTCGCCTGGCTTTTCAATCGCAGGACCTGATGTTACCTTCATATGTGTTCCCATCTCATTGGCAATGATCGCGGAAAGTGTAGTCTTTCCCAGCCCCGGAGGTCCATAAAACAGCACATGATCCAGTGAATCATGGCGCTGCTTTGCTGCTTCGATATAAATCTTCAGGGTATCTTTTGTTTTCTGTTGACCAATATATTCATCCAGACTCTGAGGCCTTAAATTTCCCTCCAGGGAAAAATCCTCTTCTGTAACATCTGTTGTAATGATCCTGTTATCCATTTGCTATGCTCCGTTCTATTTCATTTCAGTGCGAGCATGTTAGCTCTTACTCACGGCGTTAAAAATTTTTCAGTGCAGCCCGAAGAATTGCTTCTACATCATCTGCCGGCACATCTTCCGGTACCTTTCGTACTGCACGAAGGGCATCTGCAGAACTGTATCCTAATGCGACAAGCGCCTCCACCGCTTCCTGACGACTATCCCTCAGATCAGATGCTCCCTCAGCTGCTTCTTCCTGCTGATGCGCCAGTTTCATCTCAAAAGCATCTTCCAGCTTCAGCTTGTCTTTCAGCTCCAGGATCATTTTCTGGGCTGTCTTTTTCCCGATTCCAGGGGCCTTGGAGATTGTTTTTACATCATCGGAAAGCACTGCAAAACGAAGCTCGTCTGCACTGATCCCGGAAAGGATACCCAGAGCGCCTTTAGGTCCGACTCCGTTGACACCGATCAGAAGCTTGAACATGCCAAGATCATCCTTCGAAAAAAAACCATATAGCTGTAGAATATCCTCCCGCACATAGAGAAAGGTATGGATCTTCTTTTCATCGCCTATCCGTGCTTTCCCAAGATCCTGTCCTGTCATATAAATCTCATAACCAATTCCGCCATTTTCCACAACCAGACAATTTTCACCGATATCTGCTACAGTACCTTTTACAAAAGAAATCAAATCTCAAGGCTCCTTCCCTGAAACAGCTGAACATCTGTTTCCCATATGAACGCAATAGTAACATAATTTTCAAAAAAAATCAACCCGGAATACAATCTCCGGGTTGATCCTGTATACAAGCCTGTGATTCCTCTCGTTGTTTTCTATCACTGATTAAGGAAATCCTGATCCTCAAAATAATTGATCCGCATAGAAGAACGGACATCATGAAGCGTTGCGGCAGCTTTTTCTCTGGCAACCTCTGTACCGGCTTTCAGGATATCGAACACATCTTCGGTTCGCTGCTCCCACATTTTCCTTCTTTCACGGATCGGTCCAAGCTCTGCCTGCATAACATTATTCAGGAACTTCTTGACTTTCACATCACCAAGGCCACCTCTCTGATAGTGAGCCTTAAGTTCATCCAGATTCTGATACTCTGGCAGAAATTCAGCAAAATGTTCCGGGCGGCTGAAGGCATCCAGATAGATAAATACCGGATTTCCCTCTACACGACCAGGATCCTGAACACGAAGATGATTCGGATCTGTAAACATGGACATGATCTTTTTCTTCACAACATCTTCTTCATCAGACAGATAGATGCAGTTTCCGAGAGACTTACTCATCTTAGCCTTTCCGTCAATTCCCGGAAGACGTAAGCATGCTTTATTGGAAGAAAGAACAATTTCCGGATCTGTCAGTGTGTCACCATAAACGGTATTGAATTTATGGACGATCTCCTTGCACTGCTCAAGCATCGGAAGCTGATCTTCACCTACCGGTACATGTGTTGCGCGGAAAGCAGTAATATCCGCAGCCTGACTGATCGGATAGCAGAAAAAGCCTACTGGGATGCTGGCTTCAAAATTACGCATCTTAATCTCGGATTTAACGGTAGGATTACGCTGTACTCGTGCTACCGTAACCAGATTCATATAATAAAAGGTAAGTTCTGTCAGCTCCGGAACCATGGACTGAATAAAAATATTGGATTTCTCCGGATCAAGCCCGCATGCCAGATAGTCCAGAGCAACCTGAAGAATGTTATGACGTACTTTCTCCGGATGCTCTGCATTATCTGTAAGTGCCTGGGCATCTGCGATCATAATATAAATCTCATCATATAAGCCGGAATTCTGCAGCTTCACACGCTCTGCCAGAGATCCAACATAATGACCTACATGAAGGCGCCCCGTCGGACGGTCGCCAGTTAAAATAATCTTACTCATGAATTTCGTTCTCCTTGAAGTATACTGAATATTTATATCCTATTATAGCCCCTTGAAATTCACCGGTCAAATATTTTTAACCGGAAACTGCAATTTTTCATCGAAATATAACCAAAAGCTTGTACGTATTTATTTATGCATTATCGGGCACAACATGCTTTATTCCAAAAAAGAACTGCCACGTCACTCGGAAAACTTCTGTGACAGGCAGTCCTTTTTGTTTTACAGAATCACATGTCTTGGGCAAACTTCCTTACATTTACCGCAGCCTGTACACTTATCGTAATCGATGTGTGCACAGAAATCGGTAACTGTGATCGCCTCGGACGGACAATTCTTCTCACATTTTTTACAGCCGATACAGCCAAGCTCGCAGGCAACTGTAACTGCCTTACCTTTTGCGTGGGAGCTGCAGGCTACACGTGTCTGTTTGTCATATGGTACCAGCTCGATCAGGTGACGCGGACATTTGGCAACACATTTGCCACAGGCTTTACATGCTTCCTGATCTACGACCGCAATACCATTCACTATATGGATCGCATCAAATGGACATGCCTTTACACAGCTTCCGAAGCCCATACATCCAAATGTACAGTTTTTTGCACCGCTGCCAGGGATGAAAGCCATCATCTCGCAGTCTTCCACACCTGTGTACTCATATTTCACAGTCGTCTTATCACAGGTTCCCGCACATTTTACAAAAGCAACCTGACGTGCGGTTTCTTTTACTTCCTGTCCCATGATCGCGCCAATCTTGGCTGCAACAGGAGCACCGCCAACCGGACACTGATCTACAGGAGCTTCTCCCTTTGCAATTGCGGCAGCGAGTCCGGAACATCCCGGATATCCACAACCACCACAGTTATTTCCTGGAAGAACGCCGAGAATGGCTTCTTCCTTTTCATCTACCTTAACGGTTAATTTCTTGTCTGCAAGTCCGAGGAAGATACCAATGAATAAACCAGTACCGCCGACAATGACTGCAGCCATAATAATTCCTGTTATACTCATGCTCTTCTTCCTCCTATACGATTCCGGAGAATCCAAAGAATGCAATAGCCATCAGTGCTGCCGTAAGCAGAACGATCGGCATACCCTGGAAGGATTCCGGAATATCGTTGTATTCCATTTTTTCACGGATTCCCGCAAGTAATACAATTGCGATCAGGTAACCTACACCTGTGGCAAATCCGTTGACAACACTTTCAAGAATGCTGTATTCATATTTAACATTGTTCAGTGCTACACCAAGAACTGCACAGTTTGTTGTGATCAGAGGAAGGTATACACCAAGTGCCTTGTAAAGGGATGGTACAAATTTCTTGAGAAACATTTCTACAATCTGTACCAGTGCCGCGATAACCAGGATAAATACGATCGTTTTCAGATACTCAAAATGGGTCGGTACCAGGATGAATTTATAAAGCAGTCCTGCAACAAAAGATGCAATAGTAATAACAAACACAACTGCACCACCCATGCCGGCTGCGGTTTCTGTTTTCTTGGAAACTCCAAGGAAAGAACAGATTCCCAGGAACTGACTCAATACAACGTTACTGCAAAGCGCAGAACCAATTGCAATCAACATCAAGCTTGCCATTTTCTATTCCCCCTTTTTATTCTTTGTCGGAAGGACATCCGCCGCAGGTCGCACAATTGGAGCCACAGCCGGACTGGATCTTGGAAACATCTTTGCCCTTCTTTGCCATGTTGATCTTTACTTTGTTCTGGATCGCTGCAAGTCCGGCAAGAACCAGAAATGCTCCAGGTGCAAGGATAAAGATAGTGATCGGGGTATAGCCGGCAGCACCGGTAGCTGCATCAGCAACCGGAATGATCTGTGCTCCGAAAGCCTTTCCGGAACCAAGGATCTCTCTTACAAGACCAATGGCAACCAGGCCCACTGTGAAGCCAAGACCCATTCCAAGTCCGTCAAAGATAGACGGAAGGACAGGGTTCTTGGAAGCATAACTCTCTGCACGTCCCAGAATGATACAGTTAACAACGATCAGTGGAATGTAAATTCCAAGTGACTCATAAAGAGAAGGAGTAAAGCCTTCCATCAGAAACTGTACGATAGTTACAAAAGATGCTACAACTACGATAAAGGCCGGCATTCTGACGGAGTCTGGAATAACCTTACGCAGCATGGAGATGAGCATGTTTGACATAACCAGAACTACGGTTGTGGAAAGTCCCATACCAATACCATTGATCGCAGAAGTCGTTACCGCAAGGGTAGGACACATACCAAGCATCAGGACGAAAATCGGATTTTCGGTTATAATGCCGTTTTTTAATCTTTCACCACAATTATTCATATTCAACTACCCTCCTAAAATGCGTTTTTGCAATAGCCGATAGCTGTATTGACTGCACCGGTAAAAGCTCTGGATGTGATGGTCGCACCACTGATAGCATCAATAGGCTCACCTTCGCCGCCGTCCTTGGATACATAGAATTTGTCGGTATTCTTTCCAACATACTGTTCCTGGAACTTCGCTTCTGTAGCACGCATTCCAAGTCCGGCAGTCTCACTGATGGAAAGAATGGAAACGCCGCTGACGGTACCGTCTTTTGTTACACCAACTGTGATCTGGATATCACCGCCGTAACCCTCTTTATCGGTTACAGTTACCACATAGCCTTCATCTGCTGCTTCACAGACTTCATCTACGGTTGCTTTGATTCCAAGATCTGCAACTGTTTTATCTGCTGCTTCCTTGTCTACATCTACAGCTTTAAAATCTTCCAGGCTTACATCACTGAATACAGTCTGCCAGGCTTCTTTTTTTGCCTGTTCCTCGGTTCTTGCAATGGGTTCTTTGGTAACTTCGTAAACCAGTCCAAGGCCAAGGCCGGCAACTACTGTAATGATCGTAAGGATCAATGTATTTCTGATAATCTTACCCATTATTTCTTGCCTCCTTTTCCAAAAGCAACCGGTTTTGTTACTTTTTCAATAAGCGGAACCAGAAGATTGCAGAAAATGATCGCATAGGAAACGCCCTCTGCGGAACCACCAAAGAGACGGAATACCGCTGTCACGATACCGAGGCAGCAACCATATACCAGCTGACCTTTCGGAGTGATCGGCGTTGTCACATAATCGGTTGCCATAAACCAGGCTCCAAGCATCAGACCTCCTCCAAAGATATGGCTGAAAAGATAATTTACATCAAAGCCTTTGCCTGTTCCCAGCATATAGAAAATGACAAATATTGCAAAACTTCCAATATATGTAAGAGGTACCTTCAGATCGATGATCTTAAATGCGAGAAGGATCACTGCACCGATGAGGATCGCCAGAGCAGAAGTCTCACCGATGGTACCCTGGATATTACCAAGGAACAGATTCTTTACAGGAATAGAAGTCCTCTCAATGAATCCCTGGCTTTTAAGCGCTGCCAGAGGTGTTGCCTGTGTAACCGCATCTACAACAGCATGGGAGCTTTTGGAAACTGCAAAGTTGGTCATTTTTCCGGCAAAAGAGATCATAAGGAAACATCTTCCTGCAAGAGCCGGGTTCATAAAGTTCTGTCCAAGTCCACCGAACAGCTGTTTTACAACAATGATCGCAAAAGCACTGCCAAGGATCGGCATCCAGATCGGGATCTGGGGCGGCATGTTCAGTGCAAGCAGAAGTCCTGTTACAACTGCACTGAAATCAGTAGTTGTATTCTTTTTATGCATCAGTCGGTCATACAGCCATTCAAAAAACACACTGGATGCAACCGTCGCCAGCACTACAAGGAGTGCATGCACTCCAAAGTTCCAGATACCGAAAAGTGTTGTCGGCAGAAGTGCGATCACTACCAGCTGCATAATACGGCTGGTGGTCATTTTATCCCTGATATGGGGATTAGATGATACGTTATACATTTGTTCCATTGTTATTCCTCCCCCTATTTCTTTTTCTTGCGCTCTGCAAGAACCATTTTTCTCATAGATTTAATACTCTGAGTCAGAGGTCGTTTGGCCGGACAGATGTAACTGCAGCAGCCGCACTCGCAGCATTCCATACCATCCATTTTTTCGAAGCCTGCCATATCACCGTGTTCTGCAAGAGTTGCAAGGCGGGCCGGAACCACATGGCCCGGACAGACGCTTACACAACGTCCGCAATTGATACATGCAGTCTGGATCTGCTTCGCCTCGGAAACTGCGTCACGCTCCAGGAAAAGCAGGGAAGAAGTTGTCTTCGTACATGGAATATGAAGATCATACAACGCAAATCCCATCATCGGTCCGCCGGAGATTGCTTTTGCGATCTTTTCCTTCAGTCCGCCTGCAGCATCTACCAGTTCAGACAGATCTGTGCCTGTAAGAACGGAAAAGTTCTTCGGTGTACGGATACCGTCTCCGGTAACCGTTACATTACGGCTGATGACCGGCTGTCCAAGGATCACTGCCTTATAAACAGAAGTGACGGTCTCTACGTTATCAACCACGCATCCTACGTCTGCCGGAAGCATGGTGGAATTGATCTCTCTGCCTGTTACCGCATAGATCAGTGTACGCTCACCACCCTGAGGGTATTTGGTCTTAAGCTCTTTTACTTCCATACGCTCTTTGCCTTTGATGGCTTCTTTCATCCTGGCAATACAATCCGGTTTGTTGTCCTCGATACAGATACATCCCACTGCCTTCGGGAAAGCTTTCAGGATTACTTCCAGACCACCAACAATACTTTCCGGTTCTTCCATCATCCTTCGGTAGTCACTGGTGATATAAGGCTCACATTCCGCACCGTTGACCAGGATATGATCGATCTTGTCAGGTTCCTTTGGTGAGAGCTTTACATGTGTCGGGAAACCTGCACCACCCTGACCAACAACTCCGCCTTCCTGAATCCTTTTCAGGATATCCTCCTTGGAAAGATCCGAAAGCTTTGCAGGTGCATATTCCACAGATTCGTACAGACCGTCATTCTCAATGATGATCGCATCACCCATGGCGCCTACTGCGGTCAGACGTTTCTCGATTCCCTTTACGGTTCCTGATACAGACGAGTGTATCGGTGCGGAAACAAATCCTCCTGCTTCTGCGATTTTCTGTCCTGCAAGCACATGATCACCTTTTTTTACGATCGGCTTGGCCGGAGCTCCGATGTGCTGAGAAACAAGAATTGCCAGATCTCCCTTCGGCAGATACTTCTCGACAGGACAGTTTTTTGACAAATCTTTGCCGTCATAAGGATGGATACCACCCCTGAAGGTTAAAAATGCCATAGATCTCATCTCCTCCTTTATTTTTGCAAGTACATGTACATGGTATTTCTGCGTTGCGCATATACTCTTTTTTAAAGTTGATTCTGTGTTTCTGATTTTCCTTTTCTTATTTCATCCAAGACAAACAAGATCTATTTCGCTCCCATAAATCATTTCGCGAAACATTACCAGCGAACAGTAACAAAATAGCTTCTGCTTTGAGCAGGATATGTATGAAAGATTGAATCCAGACACGATCCTGTGATATACTTCGGTAGAAGATATTCATCAGCTCATAAAAAGCTGTAAATGAATAACTAATTTATGAAGCGATAATAGTCATTTTTTCACTGTCAATCCCTACATAAATCCAGTACCATTTCCTGTTTTTTATCATCAACTCTACTAATAACTATAACTCATTTCACTTTAAATTGCACTATTGAAAAGCAATTTTTTTGTGTATAATCAGATACAATCCATAAAGGAGAAAATTAACATGATCGTTAAAAAAATGCCGATTTTACAAGGATTTCCAGACTTTGAGACTGTTAAAAAATTGACTAAAAATCATGGATTTTCAGAGCGTTTTGTACCGCTTTTCTATGATATTGAAACTACAGGACTATCACGAAATTCCACTTTTCTGTATCTGATCGGTGCTGTAGCCTACGAAGAAAACAACTGGCAGATGTACCAGTGGATGATTGAAAACGAAGAGGAAGAACCTGAACTTCTGAAAACATTTTCTGAATTCCTTCAGGATTTTTCATGTACGATCCAATATAACGGTGACAGCTTTGACCAGCCTTATCTGGATGCACGATATCAGATCCACGGACTGCCTTCCCCTTTTGCAAAGCTGCCTTCTCTGGACCTTTACCGGGAACTAAAGCCGCTCAAGGGACTTCTGAAGCTTTCACGGATGAATCAGCCTTCTATGGAATCATTTCTCGGTATCACTGAACGGAACTACTGTGATGGAGGTGCCTGCATCCGTCTTTACAAACAATTCGCTTCCGGAAAGAAACCGGAAGCGGCAGAGATCGTTATGGGACATAACCAGGAAGATCTTCTGGGACTTGGAAAAATTTTCTCCATGCTGTCCTATCTTGCCCTTTTCAATGAAGATTACGAAGCACTAAATTGTGAAATTCAAGACGATCAATTGGCCTTTACCATTAAAACTAATTACGATCTGCCTGTTAAATTTTCAAATCATAGTGAAGAAATCTACATAATTGGACAGAATAACTGTGTCCGTCTTCTTGTAAAGTCTCAAAATGGACGTTTAAAGCAATACTACTCCAATTATAAGGATTACGATTACATCCCTTCCGAAGACATTGCAATACCAAAAACCTTAAGTGCCTGCATGGATAAAAAGCTCCGAAGGCCTGCCAAAAGGGACAACTGTTATACCTGGTTTCCTGTAACAGAAGCTTTTCTGCATGATCCTTTAAAACAGAAAACCTATCTGAAACACTGTCTGCCATATTATCTTTCTGTTCTTAAATAATATCTTTGTTACGCAATTCCAATCAAAAAAAGGCCGTCACAATAAATGTGACGGCCTCTGAAATTCAAAATATTCATCTGCTGTACAGCTTCTGAGAAATTACTCCTCTGTCTGCTCTGCAGAATTATCCTCGAGTGCTTTCATGCTGAGGCTGATCTTTCTGTCTTCGCCATTGAAATCAACAACCTTAGCCTCGATCTCCTGACCGATGGAAAGTACATCAGATGGTTTCGCAACGTGCTCTCTGGAGATCTGAGATACATGAAGAAGAGCATCTACTCCAGGTGCAAGCTCAACAAATGCACCGAAATCTGTCATACGTGCAACTTTGCCCTTTACTACGTTTCCTACTGCGAAGTCCTCAGCAGCTGTAAGCCATGGGTTCTCCTCCGGGAATTTAAGGGAAAGTGCGATCTTGTCTCCGTTGATATCTTTGATAAGAACTGTAACTTTATCACCTACGTTGAATACTTTCTTCGGGTTCTCTACTCTGCCCCAGGACATCTCAGAGATGTGAAGAAGTCCGTCTGCTCCGCCGAGGTCGATGAATGCACCGAAATCTGTAACATTCTTAACAACACCCTCAACTTTATCGCCTACGTTGATCTTAGCAAGAAGCTCTTTCTGTTTCTCAGCTTTCTCAGCAAGAAGAAGCTGTTTGCGGTTACCGATGATACGGCGTCTTCTTGGGTTGAACTCTGTGATAACGAACTCGATCTCCTGATCTGCATATTTGGAAAGATCTTTCTCATATGTGTCAGATACAAGGCTTGCAGGAATGAATACTCTTGCTTCCTCAACATTGACACAAAGACCACCGTCAAGTACCTGTGTTACAGGAGCCTTCAGAACCTCCTGGTTCTCGAATGCCTCCTCAAGACGTTTGTTGCCTTTCTCTGCAGCAAGACGTTTGTAGGTAAGTGTAACCTGTCCCTCTCCGTCGTTTACTTTGAGAACCTTTGCTTCCATGGTATCGCCAGGTTTAACAACGTCTGTAAGCACAACGCTTGAATCGTTTGTGTACTCGTTCTTTGTGATGATACCGTCTGCTTTATAGCCGATATTCAGGATGATCTCATCATCTTTAACATCGATGACGGTACCCTGTACGATCTCTCCATTTCTGATTGTTTTTACGGAATCTTCCAGCATCTGTTCAAAACTTAACTCTGACATGTTCTTGAACCTCCTCAATAATTTTCTTTGGGGTGGAAGCCCCTGCTGTAATACCTACACAACTACTGCATTGGAACATTTCAGAATCCAAGTCTACAGGTGTTTGTATATAGTAAGTATTTCCACATTCCTTTTTACATATTTCAAACAGCTTTTGAGTATTGGAACTATGTCGGCCACCTACGACCAGCATAGTGTCTACCTCTCCGGCTATCGCTTTAGCTTCTTTCTGCCGTTCTTCGGTAGCATTACAAATAGTGTTTAAAATATTTAAAATATTTAAAACATTATTATCATAACTCTTTTTGCGGAGAATTTCAACTAATTCTTGAAATTTGTTGTAATTAAATGTCGTCTGGGACACTACACATACTTCTTTTTCCGGAGAAATATTGAATTTTTCAGCATCCTCAGCATTTCTGATCACTGTATATGGTCCCTGACACCATCCGCAGATCCCCTGTACTTCCGGATGGTCCGGATCACCGATGATCACAATATGGGCACCTCTGGAGCTTTCTCTCTCAACGATCTTGTGGATCTTCAGCACAAAAGGACAGGTAACATCTACATATCCGAGACCATATTTTTTGATCGTGTTATAAACCCTGCGGCCTACTCCATGGGAACGGATCACAACAGTGCCACCCTTCAGGCTGCCAAGATCCTCCTCACAGATCACAGCCACACCTTTTTTTTCGAGATCTGAGACAACCTCCTCATTATGGATGATCGGGCCCAGTGTGTAGATCGGTGCTGCATCGGAACCGATCAACTCATAAACACGGTCAACAGCTCTTTGTACGCCGAAACAGAAGCCGGCAGTTTTTGCAACTTTTACGTTCATCCATTCACCCTTTTTCTGTATACGGAAAGGATACTCTCAACCACTTCGTCAATTCCCATCTCAGATGAATCAACAAGAACAGCATCCTCTGCTTTTTTAAGCGGAGAAACCGCGCGGTTCATATCTCTCTCATCTCTGTCAACGATATCTTTCAGAATCTCATCCATATCGCAGGCTTCCCCCTTCTCTGTAAGCTCCAGGTATCGTCTGCTGGCACGGGTCTTTGCACTTGCAGTCAGAAAGATCTTCACTTCCGCATTGGGAAGAATGGTGGTTCCGATATCTCTTCCGTCCATAACTACATTATTCTCGGCTGCAAGATTGCGCTGCAGCTTCAGAAGATGTGCACGCACCTCCGGATTTGCAGAGCTTACAGATGCCATATTTCCTACCTCTTCCTTACGGAGGAACGCAGTTACATTCTTTCCGTTAAGGATCACCTGCTGCTCACCGTTCTCATAACGGATAGAGATATCCGCATCGTGACAGGCTTCAGAGATTTTTTCGTCACCGCTGATCCCTTTTTCCAGAAGATAAAGTGCCATGGCACGATACATTGCCCCTGTATCTACATAAATAAAGGACAGCTCCTTTGCCACTTTTTTTGCAATTGTGCTTTTTCCTGCACCTGCTGGTCCGTCAATTGCAATATTAATACCCATAATCGTTGCTCCTTCCTCTTTTCTGTTATTCTATCGCCTGAGCTGCCGCATACGCTGTAGACCATGCGATCTGAAGATTATAGCCACCGGTCACTGCATCCAGATCCAGTACTTCACCTGTAAAATACAGATTTTTTATTTTTTTGGATTCCATTGTGGATGGCTGTATCTCTTTTACTGACACACCGCCTCTTGTGATGATCGCTTCCTTAAACTCTCCCATTCCCGTGATCGTAAACGGAAAAGCCTTGATCAGACGGCCAAAAGCCTGACGCTCTTCCCTGGAGATCTCATGTACCGGTTTTTCCCCGGGGATACCGCCAATTTCGATCATGATCGGAGTCAGAGAAGACGGAAAAAGAACACCGATCACATTTTTAAATTGCTTGTTATGATTTGCATCAAATTCACGCAGGATCCGGGCGTCAAGCTGTTCTGCATCAAGCGCCGGCTTCAGATCCAGGAAAGCCTCCAAAGGCTCCTTTTCCAGCTTTTTGCCGATCTGGGCACTGGCGGAAAGGATCAGCGGTCCTGTCACTCCGAAATGAGTAAACATCATCTCGCCGAAATCTTTATAGAGAACTTTTTTGCCGGATTTTACTGTAAGCTCCACATTCCGAAGGGAAAGGCCCTGAAGTTTGGAGACATAATCTTCTTTTGCCACCAGTGGTACCAGTGATGGTGACTGGGAAACAACTTTATGTCCCGTTTCAGCAGCAAAACGATATCCATCTCCTGTGGAACCTGTGGACGGGTAGGAAAGCCCTCCTGTGGCAACTACCACAGTATCCGCTTCAAAAAAGGTACCGTCCGAAAGTAATACACCGGTAACTTTTTCATCCTGTGTACAAACTTCCTTTACCTCTGTATGAAGATGGATCTGCGCTCCGGATTTTTTCAGTTCCCGCTCAAGCGCACGGATAATATCTGATGAATGATCCGATACCGGAAAAACCCGGTTTCCACGCTCTGTTTTCAGCGGCACTCCTGCCTCCTCAAAAAATTCCATCACATCTCTGCTTCCATAGGTGTAGAAAGCACTGTAAAGAAATTTGCGGTTTGACATCACTGCCGGAAAAAGTTCTTCGGTATCGGAATCATTGGTGACGTTGCATCGTCCCTTTCCGGTGATGAAAAGCTTTTTTCCGAGTTTCTCATTTTTTTCCAGTATGTGAACCTGGTGTCCTCTGCGCGCAGCATATACACCGCAGAGCATTCCGGCGGCACCGCCGCCTATGATCGCAACTTTGGACATTACCTGTTATCCTGCCTTTTTTATCTTTTTTATGCACAAAGGAGCCTGCATACAGCAAGCTCCTTTTCCTGTTTTGAAATGCATCTGCATTTCTATGTGTGCTTTATACCGGGTATGCGCCGTTCTTGGTATCTGCTACAGTCTCATCAACTTTTGTCTTCTGAGCCTGGCGATATTTAAAGAAGTCCATGGCAACCTGCGGGAACAGTGCATATGTGAGAACATCCTCATCCTGCTCCTTGTACTGTACCATCTCGCTCTCAAGCTTATCAAGCTCATCCTCCAGAAGATCTGCCGGACGGCATGTGATCGGTTCAATATCTCCGATACATTTTTTCTGTACTTCCGGATTGAACGGTCTGGCTGTTGCGCCATACTTACCACTTAACACGTCTTTTGTCTCTTTTGTGACAACCTTGTAACGCTCGCCCATGATCACGTTAAATACAGCCTGTGTACCAACGATCTGAGAGGACGGTGTAACAAGCGGTGGCTCACCAAGGTCTTTACGTACACGCGGAACTTCCTCAAGTACTTCGTAGAATTTATCCTCGGCATGCTGCTCTTTCAGCTGTGATGTCAGGTTGGAAAGCATTCCGCCTGGTACCTGATACAGAAGAGTCTTGATGTTTACACCAAGGTTCTTCGGATTGAGAAGACCTGTATCAAGAGCCTCATCACGCATCGGACGGAAGTAGTCAGCGATCTCAGCGAGAAGCTGCTGATCAAATCCTGTATCATATGGTGTTCCCTTGAAGGTCTCAACCATAACCTCTGTTGCCGGCTGGGATGTTCCAAGAGCAAACGGAGACATTGCTGTGTCGATGATGTCAACACCTGCCTCTACTGCCTTCATATATGTCATGGAAGCAACACCGGATGTATAGTGAGAATGAAGATCGATCGGGATCTTAACAGTCTCTTTGAGAGCCTGAACAAGCTCTGTAGCCTTGTACGGAACAAGAAGTCCTGCCATATCTTTGATACAGATGGAATCTGCACCCATATCTTCGATACGTTTTGCAAGATCTGTCCAGTAATCAAGTGTGTAAGCATCACCTAGTGTGTAAGCCATTGCAACCTGTGCATGTGCTTTCTCCTTGTTTGCTGCTTTTACAGCTGTCTGAAGGTTACGAAGGTCATTCATACAGTCAAAGATACGGATGATATCGATACCGTTAGCTGCGGATTTCTGTACAAAATACTCTACTACATCATCTGCATATGGACGATATCCAAGGATGTTCTGTCCACGGAACAGCATCTGAAGCTTTGTGTTTTTGAAACCGTCACGAAGTTTACGAAGTCTTTCCCACGGATCCTCTTTCAGGAAACGTAAGGAAGCATCGAAAGTAGCACCGCCCCAGCACTCTACTGCATAGTAGCCGACTTTGTCAAGCTTCTCAATGATCGGAAGCATCTGCTCTGTGCTCATACGTGTAGCGATCAGGGACTGATGAGCGTCACGCAGGATCGTTTCCACAACTTTCACAGGTTTTTTCTCTATTTCTGCCATAATTATTCTCCTTACAAATTTTTATAAGACAATGGGTTAGACACCAAAGATCGCCATGAATGTACCGGCAGCAACCGCTGTACCGATAACACCAGCAACGTTCGGTCCCATCGCATGCATCAGCAGGAAGTTTGTAGGATCTGCCTCAGCACCAACCTTCTGGGATACACGGGCTGCCATAGGAACGGCAGAAACACCGGCTGATCCGATCAGAGGATTGATCTTTCCGTGAGTAACCTTGCAGAGAAGCTTACCAAGCATAACACCACCAAAAGTACCGCAGGCAAAGGCAACAAGACCAAGAACTACGATCTTCAGTGTATCTACGTTCAGGAACGCCTCAGCACTTGTGGAAGCACCTACAGATGTTCCGAGAAGGATTACTACGATGTACATAAGAGCGTTGGAAGCTGTTTCAGAAAGCTGTTTAACAACTCCGGACTCACGGAACAGGTTTCCGAGCATCAGCATACCAACAAGGGGAGCTGTTGTCGGAAGGATCAGGCAAACAACGATTGTGATAACGATCGGGAAAAGGATCTTCTCAAGTTTTGTAACAGGACGGAGCTGCGCCATTTTGATCTTACGCTCTTTCTCTGTTGTGAAAGCCTTCATGATCGGAGGCTGGATGATCGGTACCAGGGACATATAGGAATATGCTGCTACTGCGATCGGTCCCATAAGAGAAGACTGTCCAAGCTTACCTGCAAGGAAAATGGAAGTCGGGCCGTCAGCACCACCGATGATAGAGATCGCTGCTGCTGCTTTACCATTAAATCCAAGGAAAATTGCAAGGAAGTATGCAAGGTAAATACCAAGCTGTGCAGCTGCTCCCATCAGGAAGCTGATCGGGTTTGCAATCAGCGGACCGAAGTCTGTCATCGCACCGACACCCAGGAAGATCAGTGAAGGAAGAATACTCCACTCATCCATTAAGTAAAAATAATGAAGAAGTCCGCCAACGCCATTGGATGAATCCTCAATGCTCAGCATAATGTCCGGATAAATATTTACCAGAAGCATACCAAAAGCGATCGGAACCAACAGCAGCGGCTCAAAACCATGTTTAATGGCAAGATATAAGAACACACATGCCACTGCGATCATCAGGTAGTTTCCCCAGGTAAGGTTGAAAAATGCTGTCTGATGGATCAGGTTTGACAGGGTATTTGTTACATAAGACATTTGTCTACCTCCTGTTTAGTTCATTGTTGCAAGAGTATCTCCATTTTCAACGGCAGCACCCTCTGCAACATCGATGCTGGCGATTGTTCCGTCCTGAGGAGCAACAACCGGGATCTCCATCTTCATGGACTCAACGATCACTACGCTGTCACCAGCTTTTACGCTCTGTCCAACAGATGCAACGATTTTTACAACTTTTCCAGGAACGGCTGCGGAAACTTTAACAGAACCTGCGCCTGCTGCCGGAGCTGCTGCCTTAGGAGCTGCTGCCGGAGCTGCCTTAGGAGCCGGAGCTGCTGCTTTTGGTGCTGCTGCAACTGGAGCTGCTGCGTTTCCGTTCTCTTCTACAGTAACTTCATATGCTGTTCCGTTAACAGTAATTGTATAACTCTTCATTTTAAAATCCTCCTAAATAATGATTATCTTTTTCTGCGGTTGACTTTGCGGATGGAACGTACTACGAATCCGTCTGTGCTTGTTTTGCCTTCAGAAGCAGCGATCGCTGCGGCGATCACGGCAATAAGCTCACCATCATCTGTCACATCTTCAACAGCAGGCTCAGCAACTGGTGCTGCAACCGGAGCCGGTGCTGTGGCTGCTGGAGCCGGTTTGCTCTCTTTTTTCTTTCCTTCCACAAGTCCGGGAATATATTTGAAAAGAGAGATCACGAAGATCAGGAATACCAGGATCACAAATACTGTTCCGAGACCCATCACTGTATTCATCGCTGCCTTCTCCATGTTCTGTGCCAGTGTATAATTCACATCAACTGTAAGAGAAGTCGGGGTTCCTGATTTATCAAATACATAAGTGAAATTCGCTTTGTTTTTCTCGAAGGATACCGGAACAACAACGGTATACTGATCATCGGAATACTCCACTGTGATATCTTTCTCCTCGATATCACCTTTTTTCTCACCAAGCTCTTCTCTGGAGCCATCCCATGCACTTGCAGCACTCTGTGTGAAAGCATCCTCTGATTCCAGATATCCCTGGATATCATCCTCGGACATTGCGATGATCGCATCCGTCAGGCCCTTGGTTGTTGTGACAAGCTGACTCTTTACAGAATCATCAATCTCATCAGCAGCCCATGCAGTAGCTGTGCATCCGATCAGAAGTGCAGCTACGCAAAGAAGTGCCATGCAGACAGAAGAGATCTTTTTATAAAACTGTCTCATACGCTCACCTCACTTAGACTGTTCCATGCTTTTTGGATGGACGGTCTTCCCTTTTTGTGAACAGCATCTCAAAAGCACCGATTACATATTTTCTTGTATCTTCTGCTTTGATCACAGTATCCACATATCCTCTTGCTGCTGCAGATGCGATACCGTTCTGGAGTTCTTTGTACTCAGCTGCCTTCTCATTCAGTGTAGAAGCGTCAGCTCCCTCATACATGATCTTTGCTGCAAGGGAAGCATCCATCATACCGATCTCAGCTGTATCCCATGCATAAACCATATCTGCTCCGACAGATTTGCTGTTCATGGCAACGTATGCAGTTCCGTATGCTTTACCAATTACAACATTTACCTTCGGTACAGTCGCAGATGCAAAAGCATGTACCATCTCACCCACAGATTTAGCCATCATCTTCTCATTGCAGAGTGTAGCTTTAAATCCTGTTACATTAGTAAGAGTAAGTACCGGAATCTCAAAAGCATCACAGAATTTTACGAAGTCTGCTGCTTTTCTTGCACCTCTTGCAGAAAGAGTTCCGTCGGAAATCTCTGTCTTATTGCCATCAGCATCGTAAGATTCGCTTCTGTTTGCAACAGCGCCAACGGTAGCTCCGTTCAGACGAAGGAAGCCTGTTACGACATCCTGGCCGTAAGCTGCCTTTGTTTCAAAAAACTCACCATTATCAGCGATTCTTGAAAGCGCAATAGCTGTGTCGCCTGTGCAGCCTGCAATATCATCACATACTCTGTTCAGGTCATCTGTGCATTCCTTGAAGCTGTCATTGTCTTCATTGTTCTCTGGAAGCATGCTGACCAGTGTACGGATCTGTCCAAGGATCTCCTCTTCTGTTCCGATGCCGTCAACAAGTCCTGTCTCCTCGCTCTGGAACTGTGCGGAAGCTGAATCGCATTTTTCCACTCTGTTTCCTTCCAGTGCATTTGGAGTGTTTACAAACAGTCTGCCCTTCTTCTCCTCTACAAATGTAAAGTCTGTAAGAGCCGGTACAACTGCCATTCCACCGCCGCATGTTCCGAAAACAGCAGTGATCTGTGGAATAACACCGGATGCCAGTGTCTGTTTCAGATAGATCTCACCAAATGCCTCAAGTGCATCGGTAGCCTCCTGAAGACGAAGTCCCGCACAGTCTACAAGACCGATAACCGGTGCTCCAACTTTCAGAGCGAGATCATAAATTTTGGCGATCTTTTTGGCATGCATCTCACCAACTGTTCCGTTCAGTACAGATGCATCCTGGCTGTATACATACACCAGACTGCCGTCAATCACACCATATCCGGTGATCACACCGTCTGAAGGTGCTTTTTTTTCAGTCATGTTGAAATCTGTAGCTCTGGCTGTGACAGCCTGTCCGATCTCAACAAAACTGTTGGCGTCAAGCAGGGAATTGATCCTTGCAGCCGCTACGCTTTGTGTCGCATTACTCATTATACTATGCCCTCCATTTTTTTATTAATATAACCAAAAATTCAGCCGAGTATAATTGTACCTTTTTTTTGCAGAAAATTCAATACTTTTCGTCACGAACGTTAAAAAATTAACCCCTGACTTATGCCAGGGGTCGCTAAATTAATGGAAATAATCCTTAAATACTTTATCCACATACCATTTATAGGTAATTCTGTCGATTTTGTCATCGGCGGTTACAAGGCAGGAAAGGAGTTCTTTTCCGTTGAGCTTTGCATGGAGTGTACCGATCTTCTGGTTTTTCTGTATTGGTGCCGGGAGCTTATCCGGAAGCTCCGTTTCCCATGTGATCGTTTCTGTTTTTTTCAGAAGATATCTTTTCTCACGATCTTTTTCAGAAAGTACTGCGTGTATTTTCAGCATAACCTGTTTGGGAGGATATCCGGAACGATCGGACTTTTGCGGATATGGATCTTCTTTTCCCGGTGCTGCTTCTGTTACCGGGATCTCAGGCAGCTGCGGAAGCTCCGGTAGCATCACATACTGATAATTTTCCCTGCCATAGGAAAGAAGCTTCTTAGTATCGCTCCATTTATAATTTTTATTTCCGGGCCATCCGCATCCCAGAAGAGCCACGATAAATAATCGCTCGTCCTGTCGGACTGCGCAGACATAACAATATCCGGCATTTCCTGTAAATCCTGTTTTTCCGGAGATCACTCCTGTTTCCATATCCAGGAAAGCATTGGTATTATGTACCGAATAATGCTTTTTTCCTGAGATATCCGTGAAAGTATAATCTCTAGTCTGGGTAATATGGACAAATGTTGCATTTTTTATTGCATACGCCATGATCAAGGCAAGATCCCGGGCTGTTGTATGATGGATACCGCCTTCATCTTCTCCATCCAGACCATTGGGTGTAACAAAATGTGTGTCCTTACATCCCAGCTCTTTTGCTTTTTCATTCATCTTCTCTGCAAAACCTTCTACGGAGCCGCCGATATGTTCCGCGATGGCCACAGCGGAATCATTATGGCTTTTCAGCATCAGGGAATAGAGAAGATCCTCCAGATAAAACTGCTGTCCCTCCCGCATGCCAAGACGTGTCTGTGGCTGAGATGCCGCATTCCCGGAAACCTGTACGTAATCATCTCCCTTTGCCAGCTCCAGAGCAAGAATACAGGTCATTACCTTTGTGGTGCTGGCATTCGGCCGTCCTTTGTATGCTTCTTTTCCGTACAGCACACGGCCGGTCTCCCCATCCATGAGAACTGCAGAAAGTGCATATAGATTTTCGTCATCTGCCGCCTTTACCGGAAAAATCTGACAAATAATAAGGACCGCTGTCACCAGCACGACAGCGGCCATACGCCGTTTGCTCATAATGCATCACCCCGTACACGGTTCATATAACTGTTTACAGTAACTGTTATATTTAATTTTATGCGGGGATAGCATTCAGATATCACTTGTATCTATTGTCTGCCGGGATCGATCATCCGTTAAAGGTCAGATCCCATCTGTCAGAAAGATGTCCTGGCCTGACTGCAAGTGCAGCAAGCTCTTCCAGCATATCTGGCGCCTTGGCAAGCGCCTCTTCCATCAGACTGTCCAGTTTAAGAAGCTCCTCCTTACAGTCGATCTCTGGCTCCGGGCTCATAAAAAATTCGGTAATAAACGCAGATATCTTTTTTCCTGCGGGGGAAAGGGCATGTTCCGAAAGGCGTCTCTTCCTTCCTCCATCATCACATACCAAAATACAGGTGAATATCTTCATCATTTTCAATGACAGATAAATGTTCCAGGTACGGATCGCCGGCAATACCTGGTGGATCGTCCATGCACTGAGAAAACTGGCACGGATCCCATGAGACGGATAAAAACGCAATGGATCTTTGCCGGTTTCATACATCAGCATGCGATCAAATTCCTTCTCAAAGAGCGTATGTGAGACTTTCCCCTCGGCAGCTACCTGATTGACGTAAGGATGACAGGTAGAATCCAGGATATAATGACATCCGAACCCCAGCAGGTAAGCCATCAGTGCAGGATTTTTTTCCTCCCGGACCTTCGCCATGCCCTTTTCAAAGAATTCTCTTGCTTTCCGTCCATGCATCTGCACTCCGTACTGTGTCACCGGATTTTTGGATATAAAATAATAAAACAGGATATCCGGACCATGCTGTCCGATCCGGTACAGATTTCCGTTGCTTCGGATCAGATGCTGTAATTTTGCGGAAAGTTTCCGGTAAACCCTTTTTCCAAAAAGATCATGTGCGTATGTTGTGGGCATTTTCGTCACTCCTCTTCTGTTTTCTGATCTGTCCGACAGGTCCCGTAAACTGGCATCTGTCCGTGTTATTTGTTATACGTCCAGCTTCAGCTGGATCTCTTCCTCTGCTTCCGCCTTGAAATCCTCCAGCTGGACCGGATCCATTTCCGGAAGGTCTTCCAGCCCCTGGACACCAAAGCAGCGCAGAAATTCTTCGGTGGTTCCCAGGAGGATCGGGCGACCCGGAGCATCCAGACGTCCAAGTTCTCTCACCAGATCATAATCCATCAGCTTATTGATGGCATGATCACATTTTACCCCTCGGATCTTTTCGATCTCTGCTTTTGTAACGGGCTGTTTGTAGGCAATGATCGAAAGGGTTTCAAGCATAACGTCTGTCAGCGTGGGTTTCTTTGGCTGCGCTGCGATCCGGATAAGAGAATCATAGTATTCTTTTTTTGTACAAAGCTGAAAGGAGTTTTCGAGCTCTATGATCTGGATCCCCCGCTCTTCTTCCTGATAACGGATCATCATATTTCGGATGATATTTTCCGTTGTTGTCGGATCCTGACGGATCGCTCTGGCAATACGAGGTAATTCCACTGCTTCTCCCATTGCAAACAGGATGGCTTCGATTTCTCCTTCAATTCGTTTGATTTCCACTTATTGTCCTCATTCCTACTATATTATTCATCTGCGAACTCTGTCAGATTCTTCCATGTGTCCGGATCCGTGATAACTTCCACATGAATATCATCAAAAAGCTCTTCCTGTTCTGCATGAACATGTCCCATCTTCATCAGTTCCAGAATCGCCAGAAAGGTCACGATCAGCTGTATTTTGGAATGCTGGTTTTCCATCAGCCTGCGAAAGCTGAATTTCCGGTGAGCTTTTGCATATTCCTTCATTTCCAGCAATTTATCAGAAAGTGATATTTCCTCTTTTTCGATTCTTCCGAATTTACTTCGGATCGGGTCGATCTTATTTTCCTGTCTGCGGATCAAAGCCTGGTAGATCGCACTCATCCGCTCCAGTGTCAGACCCCGGAGAAGTTCCTGGGGATCAGACGGTGGAGTATACTGCAGCACTTCTTCCGGAAGATCCTGTTTTCGGTAATAAACCCCTGCCGCATCTCCAAGCCTGTCCCGTAATTCATAGGACATATATTTGTACATCTTATATTCCAGCAGCTTCTGCACAAGCTCTGCTCTGGGGTCCTCCTCTTCTCCTTCCTCATTCACTTCTTTCGGAAGAAGCATTTTACATTTGATATCCAGAAGAGTAGCTGCCATGACAAGAAATTCACTCATGATCCCCAGATCTTCTTTTTCCATGGAATGCAGATATTCCATATACTGATCTGTGATCTCCACAATAGGAATATCATAGATATCGATCTTGTTTTTGTCGATCAGGTGAAGCAGAAGATCCAGAGGGCCTTCAAATACATTCAGCTTAACAGATAATGCCATAGGGTTTCCTCATTTCATTTTTTCGGAAGGTTTTATATCGATCACCAGCAGTTCCCTTGGATTATGGATCCGAAGGGGGATGGTATGTTCTCCAAGTCCAGCACTGACGATCATATGCTGATCCCCTTTGTGAAAGTCTCCACAGCAAAACGGCGGAAGAAACAAATATTGAGGAGATGAAAGACCGTAATGTTCACTGAGGCGGACAACGCCTCCGTGATAGTGTCCAGACAGGATCAGATCCGCGCCCCATTCAAAATAGGTTTTTCCGTATTTTGGATTATGTGCCAGCAGGATCTGCATCCCTTTATCTTCAGGTTTACCGATCAGTTCTTCCATCACTTCTTTTTTCAGCTTCGGTGATCTCGGCTTGTGATAATATTCGATGGGAAGCTCCAGGCCCCAGAAACAGAAGCGCTCTCCCTTCAGGACCATAGCTTCATGTCCGTTCCTTAAAATATGCACACCAGCTTTTTTCAGTGCCTTTTCATATTTCGCATAATATGGCCGATATTCTTCGGAAAGAAACATTTTATATTCATGATTACCAAGCGCATAATACACGGGAAAATCCCCTGCAAGCTCTGTCAGCAGCTTACATGCAGTTACCAGAGTATCCGTTTCTGTACGTACAGCCATGTCGCCGGCAGAAAGTATCACGTCCGGGGCAAGCTTTCGGATCGTCTCTGTCAGCCGTATATTGTCTTTTCCGTAGGATATCCCGTGAAGATCCGCAAGAAGGATCATCCGCACGCCCTGTGGAGCATGAATCTTGTCCATATAGATCTCATATTGTTTGATTCTGAATTTTTTCATATTATTTTCCAAATCCGCAGTTTGGGAAAGTACAAACCGGACAGTTCAGACAAAGTCCGCCCTCTCCCAGCCTGGCGATCTCCTCTGCCTTGATCTCATCATCCGCCATTACTCTGGGCAGGATCAGATCAAATACCGTTCTTTTTGCGTACATGACGCAGCCCGGAAGTCCAAGTACCGGTATGGATCTTCCGTTCCTCTCAAGATATGCCACAAGCAGCATAGCTCCCGGAAGTACAGGTGCTCCATATGTTACGATCTTTGCTCCGGTATCCCGGATCCCGCCCGGAGTACGATCATCGGGATCCACACTCATTCCGCCAGTACAGATGATCAGATCTGCTCCTGCATCTGCGAAAGAAAGAATTGCCTTTGTGATCTCTTCCTTATCATCTCCCGGCATCACCTGGCCTGTCACCTCTGTCGGAAACCCGGAAAGCTTTTCCCGGAGTACCGGTGTGAAGGTATCCTGGATCAGTCCTTTTTTGATCTCACTCCCGGTTGTGACGATCCCTACTTTTTTCTGCTGGTAAGGGAGAATGTCAAAGATCGGAAGATTTCCTGCTGCCTTCTCTGCTGCATCCATTTTCTCTTTCTCGATCACAAGCGGAATGATCCTGGTTCCTGCAACCTTATCACCTTTTTTTATCGGAAAATCGCCATGTCTGGAAGCAATCATCATTTCTCCCAGAGAATTCACAGCCACAAGTGCATCACGACGTATTTTCAGAATACCATCGATCTTTGATACCACCTCGATCTTACCTTCTTTGATCTCAGTTCCATGTACTTTGGAAGAGTTTCCGGCACAGATTTTGTAAAGGATCTCTGCAGCTTCATTTTCGTGAAGAATCCCCGATTTTTTCTCCCACACAAAAAGGTGTTCTTTTCCTACAGAGAGCAGCAGTGGTATATCTTCTTCTTTCACTACATGCCCCTTTTTGAAAAGAACGCCTTTTTTCTCATCTTTTATGATCTGCGTGATATCATGGCACAGAATGTGTCCCACTGCATCTTCTGTTCTGATCTCTTTCATCCAAAATCCCTTCCCTGTTCTGTTATTTCTTCAATCCGTTGTATTATACATCCAGTCTGCCCTTTTTGTCAAAATATGTTGCAGGCATCACAAAAGAAATGCCTGACAGGTTCTTTCCAGCCAGTCATGGTATCCGGCCTTTTTTATTGTTTCCCCGTACAGGATATCCAGACTACCGATCTTTTTCCCATCCTGATAGTATTCCTGTGCCCCTGCTTTCTGCCCTTTTTTCACCGGCGCACTTTGTTCTTTGGGAAGGATCAACTTTTTCTTAACATTGTCAGGTTTCGTTCCATCTGTGCTGATATATCGGAATTTCCCTCTATATACAAGCGGAACCTGCTCTTTGACTCCTTTGCGGAGCTTCATAGGTTTCAGTGGCTCCAGAGCATCATCCAGATACAATGTGCATTTAGAAAAGCCGTAATTTAAAAGAGCTGCTGCATCCCGGAATCTTGTTTTCGGGTCCGGTGCGGCCATCACTGAGGCGATCAGTGTGATCCCATTTCGTTCTGCCACAGCACTGAGACAGTATTTTGCAATACTGGTGCTGCCTGTTTTAAGTCCCATACACCCCTCATAGCTGCGCAGCAGTTTATTTGTGTTGGTCAGTGTAAATTTCGAGGATCCTTTTCTGGTAACGTGTGTGATATCCTCCATCCAGACAGATGAATATGTAAGAACTTCCGGATATCTGCTGATGAGCTCCCTGCTCATAAGTGCAATGTCATAGGGAGTTGTATAATGCTCCTGTGATTCCGTCAGCCCGCAGCAATCCACAAAATGAGTGTTTTTCATTCCAAGATTCTTCGCCCTCTCGTTCATCTTCTCCACAAAGGCTTGTTCTGTTCCCGCAACATGCTCCGCCATAGCTACGCTGGCATCATTTCCGGAAGCGATCACAATACATTTGATCATGGTTTCTGCAGTCTGCTTTTCTCCTTCTTCCAGAAATACCTGAGACCCTCCCATGGATCTGGCATAAGCACTGGTGGTAATGCTATCCTCCAGATGCAGGGTTCCCTCACGGATAGCATCAAAGATCAGGATCAATGTCATGATCTTTGTAATACTGGCCGGGCTTCTTCGGGTGTCAGGATCCCTGGAATAAATCACTGTACCGGTTTCTTTTTCCATAAGGACTGCACCCGGCGCTTCGGTCAGCTTCTGTGCTTTTCCACTATCTTCCGTTTCTCCCCTGACACCAACGGGTGTCAGAGCCAGGCATAAGACTAAAATACAGATTAAAAGACTTTCCGGAACACTTCTGTTCATAAGCTCACTCCTGCCGCAAACATCTCTGTTCTATTGTAAAAGCTTTCCTGAAAGATTATTCCTGAAATTCTGAAAAAGTATAGATTCCGGTCCGTATTCCTGTATCTTTCACTCTGCATCGCTTTGCTTTTTCAGTTCTTCGTCATACAGCTTAACACCTGTTTCACAATTTCCAGCAGCATATTTTCTTGCATAATTCGCTGCATCGATCGCCTCAGATGCATTGTCACATTCTTTGGTGATCAGATAGATCCCTGTGCGGACACAGAGCTCCATATCCGGATATTTCTCTTTCATCTGCCGTAAGAACTCCTGATTGGTCTTTAAAACAGCTGTTTCCGGATCAACATCCATATCACATGGAGTGAAAAGGATAAAATGATCAGAGATCGCCCTGGTAAAATATACATCCATATCTGTTTTTAGAACGCTTATCACATACTCGGAAAACTGCCGCAGGATCTGATCTCCCACACGATATCCGTATTTTGCATTGATACGTTTAAATTTTTCAAAATCGGTATATATCACTGCATGTCCCGGCCCGTAACCTCCGATCAGCATTTTCTCCACGTTTTCGCGAAATCTTGAAAAAGAAGACAATCCGGTAAGCTGATCCCGTCCGGATTCTGCAGCAATGCTACGATAAGCACTGTTAAATGCCTGGCTCTTGGCATAATGCGCGGAAATGATCTTGGTCACTTCTCCCAGCAGCTTACGATCTTCTCTGGACCAGAGCCTTTTTTCCTGGCAGGTCACGTATGCAATGGCCCCTGTATAGCTTCCCTCACAGTACATGGCAGCACAGACTACGGTTTTTGCTCCGCACTGTAACACATTCTTTCTTCCCTGTTCCGAATATTCAGCCAGATCATTCTCCTGAATCACCACAGTACCATATTCATCATTGTGGCGAAACAATGTGATAAAATCACTTTTTGAGAAATGTATCTCATCTATCAAAAGCCTGTATTCTTCTTCCGAAACCCATTGAAAAACCCTGTTTATTTTCTGCTCTGCCACCTTGGTATGCAGGACTGTGATCCGGTTAAGCCGGAATTTCAGACCGATCACTTTCATCAGCAGTTCAATCGCTGCCTGAAAGCTACTCATTTTTTCAAATATTTCAAATGCAGTAGAAACAATATCATTATGAAGATATCTGGCATCTATCTCAACACCCTCGTATAATTCCTGCTTTTCCTCTGTCTTATCCTCAAAACGTCTCAGATTATCACAGAAAGCATAGCGGTTTTTTCCATTTTTCTTTGCCTGGTAAAGTGCCCAGTCTGCATTTTCAAAGAGCTGCTGATATGTATATCCGGAAACATTTTCCGGAAGAAAGCAGATCCCCACACTGCAGGTTGCCAGATACGTGGTTCCCGAAAATTTAAGTTTCTGCACTTCCCGTATCAGTTTTCCTGCCTTTTTCATGATCGCTGCATGGCTGATATCCTTCAAAAGGATCACAAATTCATCGCCACCCAGACGCATGATCACATCATTAATGTCGAACAAAGCCACAAACAGCTCCGCAAAACGTTTCAGGACTTCATCACCGAACATATGTCCGTAAGTATCATTTACATTTTTAAAATAATCTACATCAAGCACCATCATCCCGCATCCTGCATAGGGATTTCTGGATGCAAGGTATTCATCGATCAGTTCTTTTCCGAAAAAGCGGTTATACACTCCGGTCAGAGGATCTTTCTGGGCACGTTCCTCAAGAAATTCTTCCTGCAGCTTCTCCCTGGTGATATCTCTGGAGCTTCCTATGAAATAATGATATCCGGTATTTTTATCCTGTGCTATAAATCCCCGTACTGTCAGAAGACTCGCATTACCGTCTTTATTGATACACCGCACTTCTATCGTCCCGCCTTCCCGGGATGTCAGAAAATCCGTCAGGTACTTCCAGTCGTCTTTATAAACATTGCTGTATTTCTGTCCACTGGTCTTAAAATCCGTAATATTTTTTACAGGTCTCAGGTATTCATCCAAACGTTCATATATATCCGTCTCCTGACAGTACTGAAAAAGCTTCAGTGTAGTATTTCGATAAATGCAAGCGTATTTTTCCAATGTATCCCGAATATCAAAAACGGGATTTTTTTCGTCTGTTTTCATCATCGACCTCCCAGAGAGTTCTTGAGTTCACAGTATTTGTAAAAAAGTATACCATATCTTTGGGTATATATGTAGTTCTTTTATTTCTTTTTACAGTTTGTTTTTTACTATATAAAATACGCTGCGGAGGGCAGGATTACTCCTGCCCTACTGTCTTTTTTCATGAAAATGATACTGGTATGGTATTTTTTATGCTGTCATTGTGGGAATATCGATCATATCTGGATTTCTCATTTACAAAAGTCAGCGATGCATTTTTGTTTTGCATTGTCAGAGCAGCCGTACCGGAAGCAATCTTCCGGGGATCTGTACCATATGCAGGTGCAGCGCCTTTTATGATGCGGACATTCTCTGTATTTGCCCGTACATCTTTCAGATAGTAGCGTAGTACCGGTTTTTCCCAGACCGTATACTGCCCCAGCGGGATATTCCTGAGAGTGACCGATAATGTTGCATAGCCATTTTTATCGGTTTCATAGCTTCCTCTGGTAAAGGTCACATAATCCTCATATCTGTGAGGATTTCCGGATAGATCCGTACCTTCTGCCACAAAGGAAAAGGTTGGATTTCCATGAGCCCAGGTAATATCCTCCTCTTTGATCTTTTTTATGATGGTGATATTTCCAAGCGGAAGTGTTACCGGAGTATTCTCTGCTTTCAGATCCACAGTATCCGTATCTGTATTTTCTTTTTTCTGGAAGATTACCTCCTTTTCGTATTTGCCAGTATAGTTTTCCGGATTTTTTGTTTCCACTACTTTGAACCTTCCCTGATTGTCATCTGTGAGCACCAGCTCTTCCGTAGAGTACCATCCGGTTTCTCCGTCAAACTTCAGGATGCTCTGCCCGCCCAGGTTATTCTGGTAAGTCTGCTTCCCTCTATTCCACTGAAGCACGGTAAATTCCGCATCTTCCAGAACTTCCCCGGTATAGATGTCTGTTTTTCTCAGACGGATCACCCCTTTATATTCCTTTTCCTTTTCATTGACAACTTCAAAGGAAAGGCGTGCATCCTTGTCTGTGATATTCACCTCTTCTTCCCAGCTTCCTGTATATCCGGGCGGAGTCTTTGTTTCCGCGATCTTATATTTTCCCTCATTATCCGAAGTCTTCAAAAGTTCACCACTTACATAAAGTTCACTGGAGATGTCATAATCCAGAAGAGTTCCTTTTTCTTTATAGGCTTTTTTGGCTGCACTGTATTCATAAAGTGTAAATTCCGCACCCTTCAGGACCTCACCGGTCTTCGCATCGATCTTACGAACCTCTATCCTTCGTTTTTCGTTCTGGTAGTTCACTGCTTCAAACAGGAATTCCTGCTTTTCTCCCGGCTTTTCCAGCGTAAAATTCTTCTGCCAGTTTCCGGTGTAATTGGGAGGAGCTTTTGTCTCACGCACACGGAATTTTCCCTGATTGTCTTCGGTATAATTAAATTTTCCGGAGTTATAGGTACGTTTCTGTCCATCATAAGTCAGTTTTTTTAAGGTTACATAGCTTTTGCTTTTTTTACTCCACTGATACAGGGTAAATTCAGCTCCTGCCAGTGGATCACCGGTATTTCCGTCTTTCTTTCTGATGGATACTGTTCCGCTGATATCCATGATATCCGTTACGTTAACGGTTGTTGTCTTTCCACCGGTTACTGTAAGATTTTTGATAACGGTGTTCAGCTTGTATCCGGCAGCAGTTTTCGTTTCTTTCACATAATATTTTCCGGGAACCAGTTTTGAAAAAAGGATCTCTCCACCGGCGTTAGTTGTTCCGGTTGAAACCTTCTGATCCTTACTGTACATAGTCCGGTATCCGGAGGTCAGAGCTTCTGCTGCAAACAGTCCGTACTGCGCTCCCTGGATCAGTTTTCCCGTGTTGGGTTCCTTCTTGACCAGCTTTGCATTGCCGTAAACCGATGGCTTTACTGAAAAGGAAAGGCTTCCTCTTGTTCCCTGGTATACGTAAGCGCCAAAATCCTGTACTCCATCTTTTCCTGCCTGGGCACTTCCGTCAACCAGGATATAGGAAACCGGCTGAAGTAGCATTTTGCAGGAAAACTTCTTTGTTGCAGATGCATTTAACGGAAAGATCAGAAAAAAATATGCTCCATCCTTAAGGCTCAGGCTTGTCCCCGACATCATTTTGGGATTGGTTTTGTGAGAATTATAATCCACTGCACTTGTCCAGTAGGCCAGCTGCCATTTTTCTGCGGATCCTCTTGTTATGGTGATCCCGTTTCCTGCTTTTGCTCCATCTGTTACTTTCATAAGAGTACTCATCTGAAATCCGTCTTTCATACTGTCCGGAACAAAGGGAAAACCTGCAGGTCTGCTTCGAAATACACTTAACGGGATCGTCTTTCCGGATGCTGCTGCCCAGGAACCGTCTTCGGAAACATAAACGGCAGCTTTGTTTCTTGCAGGGATCGTCAATGTCTGGATCTTATCGATCAGGCGGTTTATCCCTGTATGTTCTACTTCTGCTGCTGTGGCATATCCACAGTCATTAAAATATACCTTTGACAGCGCAATATGCGTAAATACATAACGGTTCTGCCATTTTGACCAGTCTATGTGACTGCAGGAGGGGTCATATCCGGTCCCCAGATCCCCCGGTCCTCCGTAACCAAAGTACAAAAGCTTCTGGATCACAGAATTAGTCAGTGCTTTTACTGCCTCATTCTTCAGCGTCATACTGTCCAGTCCATCCTGAGTTGCTTTCAGGCAATACAGAGGTGAAACCTTTTCCTCTCCTGTATCATCGATATAATGTACAGAACGATACGTACATCCCATACGGGTTTTATTTCCGGGACCAAGAAAATCATTGGCAGCTGTCCAGATCTCATCGCAGTAAACCCTGGTCCAGCTGTCCAGATAATACTGGGACGGAGAAAGTGCTGCAACTGCAAGGGCATCCTCTCCTTCTGAGATTACTTCCGCACTACCAGCTTCCCGGAACTCCCCGGGAAGTGCTGCAGAAAGAGCAATGATCTCTCCGTTTTCGATATCCTGGATCAGTTCCTGATCCTCTTCACTTTCTCCTGTAAGGATTTCCGCGTTTTCTTCCGTGAATACAGTAAATCCCGAATCCTCTGTCTGCTCCGGTATCTCTGTCAGAGCTATATTTTCTCCTTCTTTTGAAACAGCTTCCGGTTCTTCTTCCGGTTCGATCAGCTCATCACTGTCCGTATTTTCAGTATTATCTTTACCTTCTTCAAAAGCTTTCTCCACCGTTTCCGGTTCAGGCAAGGCTGTCGGAACCGGCATCTCAGCCTCCCCAGGCTGATCTGTTACCGGAATATCCGGGGCCTCCTCTTCTTCCTCCGGTTCTGTCTGTTCCTGCTGCGGATCTGCTGATACCGAACTCATATCTGCTGCAGGACTGGCCGAAACCACAAGAGAAGAAGCTGTGATCATCAATGCCATCCATGCACCGATCATTCTTCTTTTCAATTTTTTCGTCCTCCTTTCCATAGCGTCAGACTGCAGGTAAGCAGCGCCATACCAGCCATCAGTGCAAACAGGATCACAGGAGATTCATCTCCGGTCTTCACTGGTGTTGTCCTTACCGAAGAACTGTTATTTCCGGAAGCTCTTTCTGTGGCTTCTTTCCTGCCATTCCGGCGTGGAACAGGGCTGGTATCTGCCGTCTCCTGATCCTCCTCCACAGAAAAGATCCATTTCACATCTGCAGCTCGAAGAGCATATAAATTATCCAGCTCTGCCGGAACCGTAACCTCAAATCTCATGTTTCCTTTTTCTCCGCTGGAAAATTCCCCCAGGGATACGGCCTTATTGAGAGATGCAGCCAGGAGATCCCCGGAATACAGCTTTTTATCATTCATGGTGATCACCAGCTTCAGCTTTTTCAGAAATTCCTGATCCTTTACCGATTTACATTCCGGTGATGTGCGGAAGAAGATCTCTGCTGCATGCTCCGTTGTATTACGGATCTCTACAGAATCATGAAAAACATCTCCCGGCATTGCCGTGGAAAATCCGGAAAAAAAGTCTTCCGGAGCCGCGATCAGTTTGTGCGCATTTCCTTCAAACTCCACCTTCAGATCCACCGGACTTTTTTTCTGAACCACAAGACCATCGGTATCGTGGATACATCTTAAGATCTTCTGATTTCCCCAGGGTGACATGGCACGGAAATCCGGTGCAAAATTTGCCGCCTGGACAGCATCCGCCACGATGGTGATCCCCAGCTTCTTATCCTGGTAGGATTCATCCCATTGGGATGGTACAGTCACACCGGTAAAAATATCCACGCTGTCTCCCTGTTCCAGCTTCCTGGTATAATAAAAATACTCTCCCTTCCGGATCCATCTCGGTGACATTCCTGTAAGATTCCTGTCATCCAGACCATCCAAACCTTCCAGATCATCTGTATAAGAGATCTTCACCCTTACCCAGCATGGCTCTGAGTGATTGGTGATCCTGGGGATCTTGGATATCTCATCTCCCGGAAGAACGATCCGGCGATCCTGATATTTCATTTCTCGGCCGTCCTTTTTTTCCAGTTCCCGAAGAGAAATATTGATATCTCCCACTGATATGTGATTGGTCACTGTCACGGAATCTGAAAATCTGGCATAAGCAGCCGTGCACGCCAGGATACTGCCTGCCACAGCAGCACCTGCCAGCAGGGCTTTAAGGTGTTTTTTCAAGCATTCCCCCTCCTTTCTGCCTGAGCAGAAACCGGATCTGAAAAATACCTCCACGCACTTTCATAATCTGAAAATCCTTCTGCCTGTACAGCTTCCTCATAAACATTGATCTCAAAATCCTTAATGCTGTCCCTGTAAGTATCATCGATCTTTTGGGGATCGATCTGAAATCCGGTACACAGAGGAGTTGTTTTTTCACCCTCGGATATTTTTTTCCGGTAGTAATAATAGCCGTCCTGACTGTTATACACCCAGTTTGCCGTATCCAGACCTGTTAATTTCACGCCTCTGCCGATATCGTCATTGGAGTAGGAAAGGGACATCCTCACATAGCAGTCTGCCTGGAACCCTTTCACACTGCCGGAAAAATTTCCGATCCGGATCTCTTTTCTGTAGGATGGACCATTCTCCATAGGCGTAGGTGTAGGATCCGGAAAATCTTCCTCGATCTCCGTTGTCACATACCCCACTGCAGCAGAATTTATCTTTTTTTCGAAGTCTGAAAAATACGCCGCAGTCCCTGTTGCGCACAGGAGCCCTGTTGTCAGGAGAAGGAAAACGGGTCTTTTTAATTTATTCATTTCGTGACACCACCGGCCTGTCCTTTATTCTGATTTACATATTTCTGGTAAGCAGCAGTTGCCTGCTCCAGAACCGTAGTCTTGTCATCCCCGGTATTGGTAGCCTGGATCGCATAAGCCCGTACCGGCATATCAATCTGCTGTGTATCCAGCTGACCTTCGATGATATTGGCAAAGGTTACTGTATCAAAAAGAGTTGTAGTCTTTGTTCCCGGCTTCAGGATGTGGTTATATGCATAGGTGTAAACCATATTCTGCCCCACTTCGCTCCGCTCCAGCTGTGTCCAGTCCTTGTTTTTGGTGAAGCTGAACAGCTCTGTTTTTGCAAGCGCATTCCTGGTACCATCCTTGGCTACCGTGATCACATTTCGGACCGGAACAGAAACTTCCAGATAGACAAATGCTTCATTTACTCCTTTATTTGCTACATAGGGGTCCTTCCGGATCACCTGAGTAGGAACCAGATCTGTATTGTCCTCCGGTTTCCAGTTAGGCTCATCCAGGTCGATATCCACTTTTCCTACGGTAAAGCTGTTGGTTGCCGTTTCAAAATCCGTGAGATATGCAGCTGTTCCTCCGGCTGCCAGTGCAGTGATCACAGCAGCAAGTGCGATTCCTTTTACCAGTTTTCTATTTTTCATCATGATTAAATTCCTCCCTGTATTTTTTTCTTTTTTGGGGTATATGCCAGATCAAAGAGTACTGACAGACATGCCGCTATGCAAACTGCGGCAAAAGGGATCCGGGCTTTCAGAAAATGGATCACGTAGCCCAGATAAGGCAGGTGAAAGACTACCCGCCCGATGATCTGTGACGCCTCTGCGGGAACAGGATCTTCTGTCTTGTTGGCGTCACCTTTTGTGATAAAGATGTCCTTTTCTTTTTTAACCACTCTGTGGGTGACAACGGTATCTCCGTTATGAAAAGTAATGATATCTCCCTTTTTCGGAGAAAACTCTCCTTCCTTTGTAAAAACCACAGCTCCGGTTGGGATCTCAGGTTCCATGGATCCGGAATAGACCACATAGGGCCGAATCCCGAAAAGTCCGGGAATAAGAAGCACCAATGCCATCACCAGCATCAGTCCCAGAACTGTGTTGCCGATACATCGAAAAAATATTTTCATTCCTGTATTCTGTTCTACATACGATATTTGATGATCACTTCCCTCTGCAGGGAAAGAAACAGTGTTCGGATATCAGGAAAATTCCGGCGGAGACCTGCCCCACATAAATTGAGCCATAAAAAAGTCCTCCCTGTATAGCAGTCAATATGGCAATTCGCAACATGCTCCCATCACTTAAACGCACAGATTTTGAAGTGAGGACAAGCATAAGCAAAATAATAATACAGCAAAAATACTGAATGGAAATTATTCGAGCAGATATGCTCAGATGTGCAGTTCCTCTCATTACTTACAGAGGTGAAAGATTCCTGCGACATTTGTTAAAAAAGATTTGTTTCAGATGATATTATTATAAGGTCCACAGATCCGGAAGTCAATCAAATTCGTCCGACAGGATTCGACACTGGTTTCTCAGCGGGTATGTCTGTCACCCTATTTTTCATAAGCTGACAGACCCTGCATCCGTGCAACGCCAGATTTTTTTACAGCTGTACCAGAGAGTAAATATATTCCAATGGAAGCAGCATCAGATCACGGATTTCCCGTTCTTCCTCTTCTTTATTTCCGGAATTTACCGGCAATTCGATCCGGAAAGCCGGCTGGCGGATCATTTCTCCGTAATACTGTTCCGGCCTGCCTGTGCTCCTTCGCCCGTTCTGCGCTTCTCGTTCTATTGCAAGCTGCTCCAGCTTTCCCCTGGTACATTTTTTCAGGTGGCGTGCAAGACGGTAGCATCTCTGACCAGTGGAAAAATTCTGATCCCGCCGATAATAAACCACCTTTTTTCCATATCCGCAGAAAACCAGCAGGCCACGTCCTCCGTATTCCTGAAAGATCCGGATCAGTGCACGTGTCTCATTTTCACTGGCAGGCTGCTGATGGATCTTTTTTCTGCTGCAGAAGGTAGTAGGAAAATTCCGTGCAGTATCCATTCCTCTTGCATTTCCCTCGAATTCATCACAGGGAACATCCTGCATTTTCAGCATCTGACGGAAAATGGGATTTCGCACAGTATTGTAGCCCTTCCGGCAGATCTCATATCCATCCGGATTGACCACCGGTATGATACAAAGCCTGGTCTGATCCAGGAGCTTTTTTACCTCATAAAGCTCGTCCACGGTCCAGTTGCATTCATATATTCTGCAAAGCTCCAGTGCCATCCTGGTAAGCCTGTCCGTCATCTGTCCATCCGTTCCGGAAAAACCGGCCACACAGAAAATACAGGCATCTCCCTGTCCGATCTCCAGCATAGGGATCATCCGGTCATCGTGGCTTTTTCCGATCACCCGAAACTGCGTAAAGCTGCTGTAACGCCTGGCTGCCTCCCACAGTGAATAATAAATTGCTTCGTAGGTTTTATCCTGTACTGTATCCATGATGTTCCCTTCCTTCCGTCTTTATACATGTTCATTATTATGTATATTATGCGAAAGGGCATAAAAAAAGAACCGGTTTAACACCGATTCCTTTTGTTTACAAAATAATTCAGGATACCGCCGCCGATGATGATCACCAGCGCAACTGCAACCACTCTTTTCGCTGCCTCCTGAGGAAGCTGGCCCTTGGAGCCAATGGAAGCCTCATAAAAGGTCAGCGTATAATCGATCTCATGCGGGGCGCCCATGGCCAGTGTATCTGCGATCACTTCCATCTTATCATCCAGGGCAGTTACCGGGACAGTAAAAACAGAATTTCTGCCTTCCTCGCTCTCATTGAGATATTTTTCCCCATCTACGATCATATAATCATAGTTGGAGCTGCTCCACTGGAGCCGTGCATACATCTTCCCATCCTTTACCAGCATCAATGTGGGGGAAGAAACGCTGGCCTTTCCGCTTCCGCCTTCCAGCTCCACCTGTATGGAATATTCTCCGTCCTCCAGATCTGTCTTCACTGCGTTCTCTCCACCTGCAGCCAGAACCTGTATCGGGCATAGCAGCAGCATAGTCAAAAGAAGTAGCATTATTGTTCTCATCCTGTGTTTCATGGTTTTCTCTCCGTTTTTTGTTTTTCCTTCGTATCACTATAGCACAATGCCCCTTTTCTGTAAAGAACATCTCAGAATTGTTGAAATGTCTCTTCTTTTCCAGTATAATAGAGTGAAATTTGCATACAAACGAAAGGAAATGAACAGAGATGATCGAAACAAAAAATCTCACAAAAAAATTCGACAGTTTTACTGCTGTGGATTCTCTGGATCTGCGCATAGAAACCGGCGAATTTTTCGGTCTGCTGGGACCCAACGGTGCCGGAAAGACCACCACGATCAGTCTGCTTTCCACTCTGCTCCTGCCCACAGAGGGCGAAATCCTCATTGACGGGCAGACACTTGGACGCAACCGACCGGATCTGAAGCGCAAGATCAGCGTAATCACGCAGGAATATTCCATGCGCCAGGATATGAACATGGACGAGATCATGGAATATCAGGGCCGTCTTTATTTCATGCCACGAAAAGAGATCAAACGGAAAACTGAAGAGCTTCTGGATTTCTGTGGACTTCTTCCCTTCCGCAAGCGGACTGTAAGGAAGCTTTCCGGTGGTATGAAACGAAAGCTTATGGTATGCCGGGCACTTCTCACAAGTCCGGAGATCCTTCTTCTGGACGAGCCCACTGCAGGCATGGACGCGCTATCCAGACGACAGATGTGGAATCTTCTCCGTCAGCTGAACGGAAAAAATCTGACCATTCTTCTGACAACCCACTATATGGAAGAGGCACAGTCTCTCTGCAACCGGGTAGCACTTATGGATCACGGAAAGCTGGAGGAGATCAATACTCCATCGGGCCTGATCGACGGCCTGGGCAAATACACCGTAGATCAGGAAACACCGGAAGGGGCAAAAAGCCACTACTTCCACAGCCGGGAAGAGGCCATCTCTTTTCTGTCCTCTCTGGACGGACAGTGCACCCTTCGGGAGACGACTCTGGAGGATGTTTTTGTGGAGCGCGCAGGCAGGCATCTGATGCAGCGATAAGCCGGCGTCAGCCACAGTTATCTTATAATTTAACAGAATGGACGATGAATTATCATGGGAATACTTACTATTTTATGGGAAAAATGGGTGGAGTTCCGAAGGGATTTCTATAAGATCACGCTGGCGGCCATGATCGCACCGCTGATGTATCTGATCGTTTTTGGAATGGGGATCCAGACCTCCTCACACGGAGAGCCTTATCTGAATTTCCTGATCCCTGGTGTAGTTTCACTGACTACAATGAACGGAAGCTTTAATGCTATCGCACAGAATCTGAATGTACAGCGTCTTTACGAGAAAGCCTTTGACCAGGTTATGATATCTCCGACACCTCTGTGGCAGTTTATTGCCGGACAGATCATCGGAGGCAGTCTCCGCGGGCTTTATGCAGGAGGAATCATCCTTCTTCTGACCATGCCGATCGGAACCGGTCTTGTGTTCAACGGATGGTCATTGCTGGTGATGTTCCTCAACGGTGCTGTATTTTCAGCCATCGGTGTTGTGGTTTCTTTCCTTGCCAAAAACCATGCGGATGTACCTCGTTTTTCCAACTATATCATTATGCCAATGGCTTTTTTGTGCAACACCTTCTTCTCTACAGAGAAGATCCCGGGTTTTCTTGGGAATTTTGTAGCTGCTCTTCCACTGTCACAGACCAGTCATCTGATCCGTACCATTGCTTCCGGCGGTGGAGTCAATTACCTCAGTGTCCTGATCCTGACAGTCTATCTAATTGCATTCAGCATTGCAGCTTCCTGGTTTATCTATAAGAAGAAAAATCTGTAAATTTATCTTTACAAAAAATCACCGGCTTTCCTGTTCTTTCGGAAAACCGGTGATTTTTTTATTTGTTATGCTATTTTGGCTATTGTGCGTTTAGATGTCCTTTTTTCTTCTTCTCACGATCACATATCCACCTGCAAGAAGGGATGCCACTGCCAGTGCGGACATGGTTCCGATCGGTGAGTTATCGGCTGTTGATACTGCATTCTTAGATCTGGTTCCGTTACCTCCGTTGGAGGATGTTGCAGATGCCTCTCCTGTTATGGTTGCATCCGGATCAGAACCTGTCTGGCCGCCGGTACCATATGTACCGTCTGCTCCCGGAGTTCCGGTAGGTGTCAGTTTTGCAGACCTAAACTGATATACTGCGGATTCAATGGTGTCTGTCTCCTGCCACTGACCACCGGTGTAGATGTATTTCTGGAAGAATACGTACAGGTTGTATGTAGCGTCTTTGTTGATTCCCTTGCCGGAACCAATCTTCCATGCTGTATGCATTTGGCTCTGGGTTGGGTTTGCAGCTGTACTCCAGTAAACCGGAACCCACTTCACATCACCCTCATTTGGATCCTGATTGGTTGTTCCTGCACCGATCACAGTAAATTCATAGAACTGATTCGGATAGAACTGAATTGCCTCATCCAGTCCCTGTACTACGCTCTCTTTTACATTTGGGATGTATGCATCCGGTGTGTCAGTCGGAGTTGGATCTGCAACTTTCGGTCTGGAATCTTCTTTAAATGCTATTTTCAATGGATTCGTCAAAACACCATTTTTATCTTTGATCTGGATATAAAGATCAATTGGGTTGTCAGAATCTAAATCCTCAAGACCGATATTAAATTTCTTATCAGCAGTAAATGTTATCTGTTTTCCGGTAGATGTAAGATCTTTCGGAGTGGCAGATGTGCCATCACTGTTACGAGAAACCCATTTATAATAACAGGTACCGCTCTTATTCGAAATAAGGGTAACATTCGCAGATGTATGGTTGATCCATGAAAAGCCAACCCATCTGACATTTGCCGGACGCTTAGCTTCATCCAATGTAATCTTCTTTGGTGTACTTACAGTTCCGTCAGTTCCTTTGATACTCACATAAACATCAATCGCATTGTTTGCATCCAAATCTTTCAAACTGATCGTGAAATCCTTATTTGCGGAAACCTTTGTTCCTTTGCTCATTTTATCAACTGTCGGAGCTTTGGAACCACGTTTTACCCATTCATAATAGTACACACCTGCTTTATCAGAACGCATAGTTACAGTCGCAGATGTATGACCTTTCCATTTGTAGCTTACGTTGGAAATCTTCGCAGGTGTTTTAGCTGTTTCTTTCAAAGTAACAGTTGCAATCTTGGTCACTGCTGTCTTTGATCCATCTTTTGCTACTACCTGCACATAGAGATCAATCGCATCACCTTCCAGATTTTTCAGATCAATCTTACAATCTTTTTTTGCGGTGACCGCAATCTTGCTGTCTTTAGTTGTAATGGAAGGTTTATCCGCTCCCTTTGCCACCCATTTGTAATAGCATGTACCACTCTTATCAGACTGAAGAACTACTTCTGCAGTTGTTGCAGTTTTACTTTCTGCGCTGATTTTTGTAACCTTTGGTGCTGCCGGTTTCGGATCAACTGGATTCTGTGCCTGTGTTACTGCAATATCCTTCTTTACACCTTCACCAACAATGGCGTTACCACTTTCACTTTCTTTTACCCATACATAAAGGTCAATAGTCTTGTCTGTGACCTTGGTAAGTTTCAGGGAAGTAGTTTCTCCTGCCTTAACCGTTCCACCTTCTGTAGCTGTCTCGATGGTCGGAGCTTCCGCACCTTTTGCAACATATTTATAGTAATATGTACCTGCTTTATCAGATGTGAAGGTTACAGAAACAGTATTTGCTTCTTTACTTGTAGGATTATCAATATTAACCGTTGGAATGTTGGAAACAAGCAGACCTGTAGCTGTATTTATTCCATAACTCTGGTCGCCTTCATAGCTCATCGCCTTAATTGCCTTTGCAAATGCATCCGCAGCTAAAGATTCAGGCTTCTGGAAAACTGTATAGTCAACTACCGGATTCTCTACGGAATATCCAATGTTCTGGTTCTCAAATGCACCGACAATGATGATACTTCCTGCACTCTGATCCTGCTTTCCTAATACGATATTGGATTTTACGTTCTTTTCTGCGCTTGTATAGTTCTCGATGATCTTCGGTTCGTCTGCTGCAGCATCCGTTCCATGTTCCAAAGAAATCGTACCTGTGCTGTAAACAGCTCCGCCTGTAGATACATTATCTTTGATCTCTCCACCTGTAATTACAAGTTTACCGCTATTTTTAACTGCCGCACCTGCTGCAGTAGAAACATTCTTGGAAAGGGTAACACCTGTCGTCATCACAAATTTAGCGCCAGCTTCTACTGAAACGATCGATCCATCGGCTGCAGTTCCATCGTCTTTATTACCTTCAACAGAAAGTTTACCGATTTCTGAGGAGCCGTCACCTTCATTCTGTGTCATGGACAAAATACTTCCTGCACTTACTTTGAACATATCTCCTGCAACACTTCCACGTCCAACTACAGTTGTAGCATTTGTTGCACCAAAAATTGCAATATTTTTATTGGCAGGAACGGTAATAGTATCTGTGAGATTAAACGACGCACTGATCAGAATCTTATAAGCAGATGTATATAAATCACTATCATCAATAGATCCTGCAAAATCAGGTGCGTTATTAATCGCTGCCTGAAGTTCTGCCGCAGTAGTAACCGTTGCATCTGCCGCAGTAGTTTGCTGCTCCTGCTGCGCCTCTTCCGCCTGAGCCTGAGCTGCTGCCTGGGCTTCTGCTTCCGCCTGAGCCTGGGCTGCTGCCTGGGCCTCTGCTTCCGCCTGGGCCTGGGCTGCTGCCTGGGCTTCGGCCTCTGCCTGAGCCGCTGCCTGGGCTTCTGCTTCTGCCTGGGCGTCGGCTTCACTCTGGGACTGGTCATCCACAGCTGCTCCGTCATCTGGTGTTTCTGTATTCTCGTCTGCAGTCGATGCTTCTGCCTCTGTTACCGCTCCGGTATCTTCAGCGGCAAACGCTGCGGCAGGTGCCATTCCAACAGTCATGGAACCTGCAAGCAGGACTGCAAAAAGCTGCTTTTTTTTCATTTATAAGTCCTCCTGTTATGAGTTAGTCTGTTTAAATCCAATTACAAAAAAGTATAGCACAACACTTCAAAAAAGTAAAGCGGACCAAAGAATCCGCTTTACTTTATCTGTCTTACGGACGTACCTGTCCATTACCATAAATGATATACTTGGTGGTGGTCAGTGCAAGGAGTCCCATTGGGCCTCTTGCATGGAGCTTCTGGGTGCTGATCCCGATCTCCGCACCGAATCCAAATTCGTTTCCATCGGTGAATCTGGTAGAAGCGTTCACATAAACTGCCGCTGCATCTACCTCATCCAGGAATTTCTGGGCATGGGTATAATCATTGGTAATGATGGCCTCCGAATGCTTTGTATTATATTTATTGATATGTGCAATGGCTTCCTCCACGGAATCCACTACCTTTACAGAAAGGATATAGTCAAGATATTCCGTTCCCCAGTCCTCTTCTGTTGCAGGAACTGCTCCCGGCATCAGAGCCTTTGCTGCTTCATCTGCACGGACCTCCACATGCTTCTCCTTAAGGCGTCCGGCCAGTACCGGCAGAAAATCGTCCTTCACCTTGCGGTTTACAAGAAGGGACTCGCATGCATTGCATACACCCACACGCTGGGTCTTTGCATTGATCACAATATCCGCTGCCATCTGAAGATCTGCAGTCTCGTCCACATAGATATGGCAGTTTCCGGTTCCGGTCTCGATGACAGGGATTGTACTCTGGTTTACCACTGCTTTGATCAGTCCTCTTCCGCCACGTGGGATCAGTACATCCACATACCGGTTCAGCTTCATAAATTCCGCAGCCGTTTCTCTGGAGGTATCCTGGATCAGCTGGATAGCATCCTCGATAATGCCGCAGGACTTCAATGCCTCACGGATACAGTTGACAATGGCAGTATTGGAATGGATTGCGTCGCTTCCACCCTTCAGGATCACAACGTTTCCGGTTTTGAAGCAGAGACCGAATGCATCTGAAGTAACATTGGGACGCGCTTCGTAAATAATGCCGATCACACCTAAGGGAACACGTTTCTGTCCGATCAGAAGTCCGTTGGGACGTTTTTTCATACCGGTAACTTCCCCGATGGGATCTTCAAGACCGGTAAGCTGACGAAGTCCGTCTGCCATTCCTTCGATCCTCTCCGGTGTCAGCATCAGACGGTCGATCAGGCCTTCCGGCATCTGATTCTTTTTGCCGTTTTCCACATCCAGGGCATTGGCCTTCAGGATCTCATCGGTATGAGCGACAAGAGCCTTTGCCACAGCTTCCAGGGTTTTATTTTTGTCATTTGTGGAAAGATTTCGAAGGACTGTCTCCGCATCTTTCGCATTCTGTCCCAATTTTTCAAGCATTTCATTCATTTCCAAATATTCCTGCCTTTCTTTCTGACTTTACAGCAATATCTTACTGTGCATCGCGGTATATATTCTCTTCCGTCACAATGACCTGCGGACGGATATCCGTAGGCTCTGTGGGAACCTCCGGAAGGATCTGGAATGAAAATCCTACTGCAACGCGGCAGACCTCCGGATGTTTTTCCAGAAAACGGTCATAAAAACCGCCGCCATAGCCTACCCGGTTGCAATTCACGTCAAAAGCCACCCCGGGCATGACCATCATGGCTTCTTCCCAAGAAACCGTTTCTCCGTCTTCCTTTGGCTCAGGGATCCCGAAGTAGCCGGATTCTAGCTGACTGAAATCGGTCAGTCTGTAAAATACCATATCCTTTCCGAAAACCTTTGGCACTGCCACTTCCTTGCCGTCTTTCCAGGCTTGCTCGATGATATAGCGTGTGATCACTTCATGGTTATAATCTGCGTATGCCATGATCCGTTCTGCATTCCGGTATTCCGGAAGCTGTGTCAGGGCCTCTGTGATCCGGAGACTGTTTTCCCGGATCCAGGCATCGGTATGTTCTTTTCTGGCTTTGAAGATCTTTTTTCTAATTTCCTTTTTTTCTTCCATATTTTTCTCCAAGATTGGTGATGCTGCCATCCTTTTCTTTGATATCGATATTATTCAGATGCGCACGGAGATTTCCTTTCACTGCATCCAGATATTCTCTCCGAAGCTTCGCCTGTTCCACCTTTTCTTCCTCGGTAAGACCTACACTTTTCTGTTTATGTGCCAGTGCGTTGATCCTGTCGATCTTGATATTGTCCATCATAATGTTATTCTCCTTAAAGCAGTTTTTCGATATAATCAATGAGGAAGAATTCTTCCTTCTTGTTTCCTACAAATAATGTTCCGCAGCTCCTGCCTTCCACGATCCTGTGGATGTTGTGGAAGTCGTTTCCGTTGGCAATGACCATGTCCGCCCCTGCCGCAGTTGCGATGATCGCAGCGGTAAGCTTGGTCGCCATTCCGCCGGTGCCTACATTGCTTCCTGTGGAGGATTTGCCAAGCTTACGCATATTGTCATCCATATTTTCTACAATGTCGATAAACTGTGCATCCGGATTGGAATTGGGATCGTCTGTAAAAAGGCCGTCAATATCGGACATGAGGATCAGAAGATCCGCATCGATCAGTGCAGCAACCACAGAGGAAAGGGTATCGTTGTCTCCGAATTTTACCAGGTTCTGGAATTCGTAGGAGGATACCGAGTCGTTCTCATTTACAATGGGGATCACCTTTTCTGCCAGAAGCTGCTGGAAGGTATTCTGGGCATTCCTGCGGTTGGTATTGTTGACCATGGTATTCTTGGTCATCAGGATCTGTGCCACCATCTGATTGTATTCCCCGAAAAGCTTCTGATAAATGGTCATCAGCCTGGCCTGTCCCACAGCTGCACAGGCCTGCTTTTTCTCAAGCTCTGCCGGCTTTCCCTGCATCCCCAGTGCAGCTGCACCTACCGCAATGGCTCCGGAGGATACCAGCACTACGTCTTTCCCCTGATTGTGAAGGTCGCTGAGCTCTCTGGCCAGGATCTCCAGCTTACGGAAATCCAGTCTTCCTGTTTCGGCGTGAATCAGTGATGATGATCCGATCTTGATAACGATGCGTTTCTTGTCTTTCAGTCGTTCCCTGTAATTTGCGTTCATGTTTTTTGTTTCTCCTGATACCTGTATATTAGTCTTACTGATAAGTAACGGAATCGATCCTGTCATTCTGTACGATCTCCACCCAGGTCGTACCCGGATTCAGGCGGATCTCCTGTTCATTTCCGTCGTAATAATGCGTGATCCCCCATGGAGAATCCTTCTCCCAGCGGATATCGATGGCTTTGCCTCTGGTAATAAACTTGCCCTCTCCGCCGGAAATGGCATCAATATTCAGATAGCCGTTTCCATCGTAGGCCGGGCAGGATGAATACTGAAGGATGATATTGTCGCAGGTAAGCGGTTCATTATCCAGCTGATCCACATGTTCCTTGCCAAACTGGAACCGCTTATATTCCTTTGTCTCTTCATCGTATTCATACCACGGATGATTGTCAGTAAAATTATCCAGCTTCACAAGGCTGGCTGTGATCCCATCCGGTACAGTCTCTGTACCATCTTCTGCAAAAAGATAATGTCCGGTATATTCTTCTTTATATTCCTGGCTGTATCCCATGGCATCTATGCCTGCCTGAAGGTGACTGGCATCTGTGTAGGCATTGTGAGGTGCCTTCCTGTCTGTTGTGCGGAAAAAAGCAAGCTTGCCGATCTGGATCCCGTTGAGGTTATCGATCACATGCTGCTCCAGATAAGGCAGTGCATAGGCAGCCTGTCCGTAGTGGGCATAGATCGCATTAAATTCGTTGGCATAAAAGAGATAATAGTCACGGCAGCTGCGAACGGAACCGATCCGTTCCAGCTCATCGTAATCTTCGAGAATGCCCATAAGACGGGTAATATTACCTTCCACCGGCGCTTCGTAGACAACACCGGCATGTCCGATACCACTCTGGGGAGCTCCGACACTGTTGTTGCCCATCATCACGGCAACCGGTCTTCTCCGTCCAATGCTCTCCGGAACATTCTCGCCGGTAAGATAGCTCTTTACCTGGGTTTCTTCCTGCTTTTCCTCATTGGGGACAAAGCCTACCAGATCCTGCCCTGCTCCAAAAGCGGGAACAGTCTGGGCAATGCAGATGCATGCAGCTGTGATACCTGCCAGGATACCTGTCTTTTTCATTCTCATATATTACCTCCTTTTCTTAAAGCGGAAGAGTTTTCCGCTTAGCTTTTCCGTGGGACAGCCCGCAGTCATTCGCTGTACTAACGGTTGATCCCCAACTCCTTCAGTGCCGCTGCCTGCTTGGCTTCCATGACCTTTGCCTCATCCTCTGTCATATGATCATAGCCCAGAAGATGCAGCATACTGTGTGCCACCAGGAAACAGAATTCCCTTGTCACACTATGTCCGTATTCCTCTGCCTGGGCAAAAACCTTAGGCACGGAGATCATGATATCTCCAAGAAGGAGTTCATCACTGTCCAGATCAAAATAGGACTCATCTTCTTCCACAACGGAATAATCCGCCGGTGTCTCAAAGGGGATCATAGGAAATGACAGCACATCCGTAGGAGCCTGGATATTTCGGAATTCCGTATTTACCCTCTTGATCTCCTCGTTGTCTGTCAGGACAAGATTGACCTGTCCGTCATAGGGACATTTTTCCATTTCAAGAACCTTGTCCGCAACCTGGGATGCAAGGGCAGCATAGTCAATGCCCAGCTCCTGATCTGTCTCATATTCGATATTTATGGTCATCTTCTGTACTCCTTATTTTTTACAGCATACCTGTCATCCTTCCTGGATTTGGCAGGCTTCTGTTTTTTTTCATAATCGTCATAGGCCTGTACGATCTGCTGTACAAGTGGATGACGTACAACATCCTTGCTGGTCAGCTGACAGAATCCAATGTCATCGATCTTCTTCAGCACCTTCATCGCCACATCCAGACCAGATGTGGCATCCCTGGGAAGGTCCTTCTGGGATGCATCTCCTGTGATGATCACCTTGGAACCGAAGCCGATCCTGGTCAGGAACATCTTCATCTGGGCAGGTGTGGTATTCTGTGCCTCATCCAGGATGATGAAGGCATTATCCAGTGTACGTCCTCTCATATAGGCAAGAGGGGCAACCTCGATGAGCCCCTTCTCCATGTTTTTGGCAAAGCTATCTGCGCCCATAATCTGATACAATGCGTCATAAAGAGGACGCAGATAGGGATCGACCTTGCTCTGGAGATCGCCAGGAAGGAATCCCAGCTTCTCGCCTGCCTCAATGGCCGGTCTGGTAAGAATGATCCTGGAAACCTCCTCATTGCGAAAAGCAGTTACTGCCATAGCCATGGCAAGATAAGTTTTGCCAGTTCCGGCAGGTCCCACGCCGAACACGATCATCTTCTTACGGATCTGTTCCACATAGTCCTTCTGTCCGAGAGTCTTGGGCTTGATGGGTCTGCCCTGTATGGTATTACAGATAAAATCCTTGTCGATCTCCTCCATCACGGAGCCGATCTTCTCCATGGCAAGGGAAAGTGCGTAATTCACATTCTGCTGTGTGATGGTATTGCCTCTGCCCGCAAGTGTGTTCAATTCCTCTACGATCGCCCTGGCCTGTGTGGCTCCCTCCTGGCTTCCCAGGATCTTAAGAGAACCGTCACGGAAGATCATGGTTACGTTCAGAGTACGTTCGATCAGCTTCAGATGCTCGTCAAACTGTCCGAAAATATTCGCCTGGCGGTCTGCCGGCACATCCACATATAATTCGATAATGCTGCTAGCCATCCTCTGGTGTCCTTTCTTTTGGCTGCGTCTTTTTTTCTGTGGGGGCTTCTCTTCCGGTCCGTTCAATGACGGTAAGAGTGCCTCTGCTGACGCAGTCCTGGTGATTTATTTCTATTTTAACATTATTTTCAGATATTTGAACCCCTTTTTCTATTAATTTTTCTTCATAGGCATAAAGCCTTTGTATGGCCTGTTTTTTTGCGACATCCTCTGTCAGCTGCTCTTTCTGTACTTCGTACTTTCCGATCGCAGCGATCCCCAGGGTAACAGGAGAACGAAAAATCCCGATACTGAAAAGAGGTTCCCGACTGACGAGACGTTCCTCATTTTGTTTCAGAGGAGAGGAAAAGTCCAGAAACCAGTTTCCCAGCTGAAAAAAAAGCCTTGTTTTCTTTTTATCGGACCACACCTTTTTCTCCATGTCCAACGGAAAGGTATCGTAATAGGCAATGGTATGTCGGATGTAAATATCCGCATCTGCCTGAACATATGCATAGCGGATGACCTCCTGGCTGTCATCGGTGATGTCCACGATCCCGGAAACCAGTTCCTGGCCTTTTTTTATTTCATCCCCGGCCCTGACAAGAGGAGTTCCCTGCCGTGTGACCATGGAATCGATCACACCGTCCAGAGTTGAAAACAAATTGCAGGATTTTTCTTCCGGCTCTGCTTTTTCTCCGGCAGTTCCCTCCCGGATCTCAAAACGCAGGCCCGTTCCCGAAAATCCGGCAGACACCCAGGTGATCTCTGGAAATTCTCTTCGCAGGGAAGCTGCAAGTGCACTGCAGCTGATCTTTTTTCTGGATACTCCGAAACAGACCCCCTGCTCTTTCAGAAAGCTCATCAGCTGGGGTGTGGGATTTAAAATATTTCCCCGAATTTCAACGTTCCACACTCTGCCTGACAGAAAAAAAAGGAGGCAGCAAACTGCCAGAAACCCCGCGGGGATCATTTTTCTTCTTTTACAGAAAAGCAGAAAAAACAAAGGCCCCTTTTTTTTCAGGATGTGGATATGTACCCCTGTTTTTCTCCGCAGTGGCGAGATCTGCAGAAAATCCGCTACCCTCATGGTCAGCTGAAGCTCCGTCTCACCGGTACGGATGATCCTTTTCAGATCCATTTCCCTGCCTCTGCAAAGGTTCACGAACCGCTGGCATTGCTGTCCCTTAATAGAAACCCGCACAAAACCTGGGACCATTACTTATTTCCCTCCTCCAGCATAATGCTTTCGATCTGCCCGCGGATACATAGTTCAAGGGTTGTGTAGCAGGGGATCACAAGGTTTTTCCCACGGATCACAAGTCTGCCGGAAGGTGTCAGTATCAGGATCTCCTCCCTTGTATAGCTCTGGATATTCCGGTAATTTTCGATCACTGCCCGGCGTTTTCCCGTAAGTATCACCTGCACCTCCCGAAATGCCGGTTCCCCGGGAAGCTCCAGAAAAGCTGACATTTTTCTCATTAAAAAAATCCTCCGGCTTTTATCATTAATCTATGCCGGAGGATTTCTTCTTATGTATCTTTCGCTGTATCTGCTTTTTGTCTTTTATCTGCGGATCAGCACCATGGAAAACCAGAGAATGGTATTTCCACCCAGATTATATTCCATAGCTTCCTTTTCTACGATCTCACTGACTACCACGCCATAGCTTTCCAGACATGGATGCATATGCTCCGGAAAACGGCATGGTTTTCCGTCCAGATAGGCACAGCGTTCACAGAAGTCACAGGATTCCGTGGAAAGCGTAAAGGTCTCATAGCCCTCTCCCTCCAGAAAATCACGTACCTTCTCTGTAAGCGCTTCGTGTTCCATTCTTGTGGAAAGCATCTCCTTCATGTTCATGATATCCGATACCTCCGCAACGCTGGAAAAGAAAACTGCTTTCGGATAGCTCCGGATCTTCTTTTCGCATTCTGACAGTTCTCCCACTGCCGGAGGACAGGCCCATGTGCTCCCATAACGTTCACATTCCTGTTTACAGATCGTACGCACACGTGACTGTACTTTAATATCCCCGGTATCCAGCACACGATACTCAAAAATGGGATACTGGGAAATAAACTCATCAAATTTTTCTTTTATACTGTTCATACCTTTAAGATCTCCTGTTCTCCAAAAAGGCTCATAACTGCTGCCTCATAGTCACCAAAATGCTGGGATTTTTTGATCTTTTTCAGATATCTGGCATAATTGGTAAAGCCTGGTGCCATATAACTCCACAATTCCTTCATGCGGAAAAGTACATTTCGTTCTCCGGAAAGATATTCCTGATAATCCCGGTAAAGACGGTCATGGAACTGTCGCAGCTTTTTCCGGTATTCTTCCCGATGATCCTCTCCGTCTTCTTTTTGCATAATGGCATCCAGAAGATAGGGCCTTGCGATCAGGCCTCTTCCGTACATGACGCTGTCTGCATCCGGAAATTTCTCCCGGATTTCCTGATAAGCCTCCACTGAAAAAATATCCCCGTTATATCCCAAGGGAACCTTCAGCTTTTCCCTTGCCTCCTCATACAGTCCATATCTGGGAACTCCCTTATAATGATCCTTCAGAAGGCGTGGATGGATGATCAGCTCCTTCAGCGGATATCTGCCGTAGATCTCAAGAAGCCGTTCCCAGTCTTCCTCATAATCCGTTCCCACTCTCGTTTTTATGGAAATCTCCATCCCGGTCTTTTCGAAGATCTCATCCAGAAAACGTTCCAGCTTATCCGGCTCGCCCAGGAAACCGGCACCCTTTCCCTTGGCTGTGACAGTTCCCGAGGGGCATCCCAGATTGAGATTTACTTCCCTGTGTCCGTATTCATCCCGGAAGATATGGGCTGTTTTCACAAAATCCTCCGCATTGTTGGTCAGGATCTGGGGGATCACCGGAAGATCTCCGTTGGTTTCCGGTGATACCTCTTTGATCTCCTTGCTGCTGAGACGTTTATTGGGCTTGGCAGTGATGAAGGGAGTAAAGTATTTATCCATGGGATAAAAACAGTCATGATATGCATTCCGGTAGACCCAGTTGGTTACGCCCTCCATAGGTGCCAGATAATTCTTCATTGTTTATCCTCCTTCATCCGGAAATAGATCTGCTTTCTCCCTCCGCTTCCTGTGGGGATCCTGCCTGTCTCATAATTTCCCAGAGATTTGATAAAGGGGGTCAGCTTGGAATATCCGTAATTACGCACATCAAAATCCGGAAGTCGTTTCCCAAGCTGGTCGCCCAGCTGTCCGGAGGAAAGCCATCCCTCTTCGTCAGAAAATTTCTCGATGATGGCATTAATGGCCTTGCGCACCCGCTTGAGATCTTTGTTCTTCCTGGAGCCGGAGCTGCTCTGTTTGCTGCTGTTTCCGGATTTTTTAGCTTCTGCTGCAGTAGCCAGATCTTCCTTCTTCTCTTCCTCCTGCTGGTTGCGGTAGAGAAGATCCAGATATTTAAACTGGTTGCATGCGGAAATAAACGGCTTCGGCGTCTTCTCCTCCCCCATACCCAGGACCAGCATTCCGGATTCCCGGAGCCTTGCTGCCAGACGGGTGAAATCGCTGTCCGAAGAAACAATACAATATCCATCCACATTTCCGGAATACAGAATATCCATGGCATCAATGATCATCGCTGAATCGGTGGCGTTTTTTCCGGTGGTATAGCTGTACTGCTGGATAGGGATGATGGAATCCTCCAGGAGGACATTTTTCCAGGAGGAAAGCCGTGCACTGGTCCAGTCTCCATAGATCCGTTTGTAGGTGGCTATGCCGATGTTTGCCACTTCATCCACGATGATCTTGATGTATTTGTCTGATACATTATCTGCATCGATCAGTATTGCAATTCTTAATTCGTTGTCCATAAATCCAACCTTTTCTGTTTAATCTGTGCCGTCTCCGATGCGGATTAATGCTCCAGCATGATCTTGAGGATCTCTCTGTCTGTTTCCTTCATACCGTCTTTTCCGATCTGTCCCACACAGCTGATGGTCTCTGCGGTTTCTTCCTGGAGAATTCCTGTATAAGGTGCATAAGACTGCCCGTTCATGGCAAGATGATGCGCCAGAAAGGCTGCGTCAAGACAGGCTGCGATCTTGGCAGCACAGGAAATCTTGGCCCCATCACAGATGATTCCCGGAATATTGGCAAGGGTATTCTCGATCGTTTTTTTGATCAGGGAAATATCTCCGCCTACCATATAGGTAATGGCAGCTCCGGCTGCACAGGAGGCCGATACCGCACCGCAGAAGGCAGACAGCTTCCCTATATATTGCTTCTGATAAACTGTGAGGAGATTGGAAAACACCAGAGCCCTGTAGAGGCTGTAATCCGGTAGCTCCATCTCTCTTGCATAGACGATCAGCGGAACAGAGCATGCAATTCCCTGATTTCCGCTTCCGGAATTGATGACAACCGGCATATCACAGCCACCCATACGTGCCTCAGAAGCCGCTGCAGTAAGACTTCTCATTCTGGTGAGCATATCGTGAGAATAATTTTCACGGATCACGCGCCCGATACCCAGGCCGTATTTTCCGGTCATTCCCTCATGAGCAATGGCCATATTGCTTCTGATCTGCGCATCCAGAAGCTCCTTTACATCGGAAAGCTCTACGGTATCTGCAAATTCCCGAATATCCTCCAGATTTAACAGGCCGCGGTCCGTCTCTTCCTTTTCTTCCACTGCTTTATCTGCATCAAGGAGGATCTCTCCGTTTTTGCTGATCCTGGTCACGTTAATATGATCGTATTTGATCTCTAGGCTGACGGCATCTTCACCGGCATACATTTCGATGATAATGTGAAGGACTACCGGCGTGTCCAGAAGCTCCACCTTACAGATATCTGCCTCCAGAAGTTCCCGGCAGCGTGCCCTGCCCTTTTCATCGACTTTGGAAAGAACTTCCATATTCAGTGAGGCATCTCCTGCCACCGCCCCAAGGATCACACCTGCAGGAATCCCCTTTAAGCCTCCTGAATTGGGAATGATCACACAACGCACATTTTTGATGATATTTCCGGAACATTTTGCTACGATACGCTCCGGCTCTTTCCCAAGGATCTCTCTTGCTCTTGCCGCACCATAGGCCAGAGCGATCGGTTCTGTACATCCCATAGCCGGGATCATCTCCTCACGGAGGATCGCCAGATAGTTTTTATATATATTTTTGTCCACTTTTTTATTTACCTTCCCGTATTTTATGATTATTTCTTTTCCTGATATTTATGACATGCTACCATATGTCCCGGCTCCACCTGACGAAGTGCCGGGGTTTCCTGTCTGCAGCGTTCCTCACACCACGGACAGCGGTTATGGAAGCGGCAGCCCCCGATAGATCTGGACTGTACTCCGGTATCCGTAACGATCTGATCCAGAGTTTTGACTCTCGGGTCCGGAACCGGAATCGAGGAGATCAGCATTTTTGTATAAGGATGCAGCGGATTGGAATAGAGCTTATCTGCATCTGCGATCTCCATGAGATTTCCAAGATAAAGCACCCCGATCTCATCACAGATCTTCTGGACCACCTGCAGCTGATGGCTGATGAACAGATAGGTCAGCCCGTATTTTTCCTGAAGATCCTGAAGCATCTGGACGATCTGGGCCTGCAGGGAAACATCCAGCGCAGAAATGGGCTCATCGCAGACTACAAATTCCGGCTGTACGGAAAGTGCTCTTGCAATGGAAATCCTCTGACGCTGTCCGCCGGAGAACTCATGAGGATACTTCAGAAGATCCTGTTCTTTGAGGCCAACCACGCGGATCAGTTCTTTTGCACGCTCCTTACGTTCCTTTGGAGTGTACATTTTATGGATCGCCATAGGCTCACAGATGATATCCTGCACTGTATGGCTTGGGTCCAGAGAGGAATAGGGATCCTGAAAAACGGACTGCATTTTTTTGCGGTATGGAAGCAGTTCTTTTTCCCCCATGGCTCCGATCTCTGTTCCTTCATAAAAAATCTCACCGCCTGTGGGTTTATGATAACGTAGGATTGCCTTTCCGATGGTAGATTTTCCGCTTCCGGATTCTCCTACCAGACCGAAAGTTTTCCCCTTTTCAATCGAAAAGCTTACCTGATCCACAGCCTTCAGTATGCCCGGCTTAAAGGACAGAAGCTTCGGAGATTTCTGTTTAAAATATACTTTCAGATCTTTTACTTCAATTAAGGGCTTGCTCATCTCTTCTCCTCCCTTCTGTGACAGAATATCCTGTGTCCCTCTGAAGCCTCATAATATTTCGGAAGACAGGCTTCACAGGTTTTGTCCGCATATTTACAGCGATTCAGGAAGGGACACAGATCACCGTTTCCGTCCGAAAGATCTCTCTCCAGAAACTGTTCAAAGGTACCTCCCACCCGCGGCATGCTTGCGATCAGTGCCTGTGTATAGGGATGTCCCGGATGAAGAAAAATCTCTTCTACAGTTCCCTCTTCCACCACGTAGCCACCACACATGACAGCTACCCGTTTACAGGTCTGCGCTACAACGCCCAGATCATGGGTGATCAGGATGATGCTCATATTGTTTTTTTTCTGAAGTTCCAGAAGCAGATGAAGGATCTGCGCCTGGATCGTAACATCCAGGGCTGTGGTGGGCTCATCTGCGATCAGAATCTTCGGATCACTGCTCATGGCCATGGCGATCATCACACGCTGGCGCATACCGCCGGAAAGCTCGTGGGGATAGCTGTTCATAGCCTTTTCCGGGTCTGTGATGCCAACGGCTGTGAGAAGCTCCAGCACCCGGGCCTTTGCTTCTTTTTTGTTCATATTGGTATGGCGCCGGATCAGCTCTACCATCTTATTGCCAACAGTGTAAACCGGATTCAGTGCGGAAAGAGAATCCTGAAAGATCATGGCGATCTCACCACCGCGGATCTCACGGAGCTCTGCTTCATTTTTCTTCAGGATATCTTCTCCCCGGAACAAGATCTCACCACCCATGATCTTACAGTTGGATGGTCCGAGACGGAGAATGGATTTGGTAGTCACGCTTTTTCCGCTTCCGGACTCTCCTACGATCCCGAAAAAATCCCCCTCACCGATGGCAAAGCCTGCACCTTTTACTGCCTGTGTCTCTCCAAGGTCTGTAAAGAAAGACACCTTCAGATCTTTTACTTCCAGTAATTTTTCCATATGTAAATGTCCTCCTTACTTGGGCTCGAATACTTTTCTTAATACTTCTCCCAGATAATTGAAGCTGACGACCGTGATCAGAATCAGGATTCCGGGGAAAATAGCCAGATACGGTGCCTGCTGGATATAGCGCTGTGCATTGCTCAGCATACTTCCCCAGGAAGCCGTAGGCGGCTGGATACCCAGGCCGAAAAAGCTCAGTGCAGATTCCATCAGGATGGCATTGGCAATGTTCATGGTTGCAGCCACGATAATGGTAGGCATGATGTTAGGCAGGATATGATGTACAATGGTGGAGAATTTCTTCTGTCCGGAGATCTTTGCATAGATGACATACTCTCTCTCGTTCAGGGAAATGGTCTCGCCACGGACGATCCTGGCAATGTTCATCCAGGTCAGAAAGCCGATGATCAGGACAATGTTCTGAAGTCCCGGTTTCAGGAAGGCATTCATAACGATCATGATCAGAAATGTCGGAAGGCTCATCAGTGCATCCACCAGACGCATCAGCACCGCATCCACCGTTCCTCCCACAAAACCGCTGATGGAACCGATGATCACACCAAGGGCTGTCGAAAGCACCATGGAAAGGAAGCCCACCAGAAGGGATGCTCTTCCTCCGTAAATACAGCGGGCCAGATAATCCCGTCCCATATCATCCGTACCGAAAAGATGCGCCATGGAAGGAGCATTCAGTCTCTCTGTGGCGCTGATGGCATTGGGATCTACCGGATACAAAAAGGCAAAAATGGAGATCAGTGCCAGCAGGATGATCGCTGCTGCACCTACCACTGCAAGTTTATTTGTCTTAAAACCAAGTTTGATATTTTTCCAGATATTTTCTCTCATGTCCCTTTACCTCCTAACATCCTGCTTTGCGGATCCTCGGATCAAAGACAGCATACAGGATATCTGCCAGAAGATTTCCGAGCACCACGAGAAGCGCGGTAAACATGGTGATTCCCATGATCAGGGGATAATCATACTGCATAACAGCGGTCACTGCCAGCTGACCGATTCCCGGCCATGCAAAAACCTGCTCGGTGATAATGGCACCGGAAACCAGAGACTGCAGGCTCATTCCGAGAACTGTGATCATAGGAAGCATGGCATTTTTCAGTACATGCCGGAAAAGGATTCCAGACTCTTTCATTCCGTAAGCCTTCTGCACCATAACATAATCGGAGGACATTTCCGTAATGGTACTGCTTCTTAAATACCGGATGTACTGTGAAGCATTTGCAAAGGTCAGAACTGCGCAGGGCATGACCATATGAAGGATCAGATCTCCTAAGGAACGGTTGCCGTCTGAATGCATACCGATACTTGGCAGGATATGGAGATGCACACTGAAGAGATAGATCAGCATGATACCGAACCAGAAAGTAGGAATGGAGATGCCTACATAACAGAACATGCTGGTGATCTTATCCAGAATACCATTTTTATTCTTTCCGGAATACAGGCCCAGTACAATGGCAATGAGAAAACCAAGCAGCATGCTGATTCCCATGAGGATCACGGTTGCGGGAAGTCTCTCCAGCATCTGTGTCAGGACCGGTCGGTTATTCATCAGGGAATTTCCGAAATTCCCGTGAAAGATCCTTCCCAGCCACAGAAAGTACTGCTCATAGACAGGTTTTGTAAGTCCCAGGCTTTCTCTCAGGTTCTGGATATATTCTTCACTCATATTTGGTTCCACATAAGTCAGGACAGGATCTCCGGGCGCTGCTTTTGTCAGTGCAAAGCAGAGAACAGAGACAATAAACAGTGTCAGAATACACTGTATCAGTCGGTTTACGATCTTCTTCAAAATGTACCTCCTTTATTTTCCCCGAAAACAGGAAATCGGCTGGCGCAAAAACGCGTCAGCCTCTTTCTGTTTCCGGTATTCATCCGCTATAAAATTATTTATTTCTCCAATGTGTAGATCTTGGAATAATCATAATAAATAGTTTTTAACAGACATTCATCAAAGCCTCCGAAATCTTTACTTACCGCATAGAAACCATTGGAATAAGCGATCGGATAGATATACATGTTATCATTGATCGTATTCTGGATCTCCTTATAAATCTCGCCACGTTTTGTCTCATCTGCAGTGCTGTTGCCCTCTTCCCACAATACATCCAGATCTGTATCCTTGATCCTGGAATAGTTGGAACGGCTGACGGAAGAACTCATGTCTGCATAAAGGCTCGGCTCTTCTCCCAGAGTGTAGAAGCTCAGTACCAGATCATAATCTGTGCACTCCGTATCCTTTGTCTTATTCTTGAAGGTAGACTCATCTGTAGGAAGAAGATTGATGGTGATTCCTACATTGGCAAGGGCAGACTGTACATACAGAGCCTCACTCTCCATTGTCTTATCTGTGGAGATATACATCAGGTTCAGAGAAAGACTTGTCTTTCCTGCTTCGGAAAGGAGCTCCTGTGCTTTAGCCGGATCATTGTCGTAGGTATTGTCCGGTTTTGTATAGTAGAGTGTATCCGGTGTAAAAATAGAATCTGCAGGCTCTGCATAATCCTCGGAAAGGAAAGCAAACTGACAGAACTCCTCTTTATTCAGTGCGTATGCGATCGCCTGACGTACCTTTACATCCTGAAGATCTTCGTTCAGCTCATTCATGAACATGGCGTTGACACGTCCGGAATTATAGGTATTGATGTTTACGTTATCGTAAGCACTGACGGTATCGTAATCATCTGCGCTGATCAGACGTGCATCCAGATCTCCGCTTGCAAGTGCCGCATTGGCGGAGCTGGAATCCTTTACGATCTTGAAGGTGATGGAATCCAGATTTACATCATCAAAATAGTCATCGAATTTTGTTACTTTATAATACTCTCCGGATTTGTATTCCTCGAACTTAAAAGGACCACTTCCCACCGGTTCATTGTTGAGATCACTTTCTCCGATATTCTCCACGCCGTCATAAATATGCTTCGGAATACAGTAAACCTGGCTCAGTCCGCCAAGAAATCCTGCGGAAGATGATCCAAGGGAAATCTTGACTGTAAGGTCATCAACCTTCTCTGCCTCTACTGCCTTGTCATTAACGTATCCGTAAGAAGAATACGGAACATTCTGCTTCTCATCTACCAGCACCTGCATGGTGAATACCACATCATCGGCTGTGATCGGCTGACCGTCATGCCATTTCAGTCCGTCTTTGAGCTTCAGTGTGAATTCGCTGGCATCATCATTGGCTGTTACACTTTCGCAAAGTCCGTTTCCGTAATACATCTCTCCGTTCACGATCTCAAAAAACGGGCTGTACAGTGCCTGCATCATATCGAAGCTTGTCTGATCCACAACATAAAGCGGATTGATGTTCTGCGGATCTGCTGTTTCTGCAATGGTAATATTTCCGCCTTCCGCCTTGGTTCCTTCTGTTTCTGCTGCAAAAGCAGTCATTCCTGACATAACAGTTGTTCCTGCCACTGCAGCTGCCAGAAGCGCTGCCAGTACTTTTTTTCTCATTTCCTGTTCCTCCTGTGTTTCAGTGAGTATTCCTCTTTTCCCACCAGTTTAATATGATATAGGTAAAATAATACTATACCATATTACCTTTGTCAAGCTGTCCCTGGCTCTTCAGAGATTTTTTTACTGCATTTCGTTAAAGCTTGTATTTATTCTACATACAGATCACACAGGCGTCAAGATAAATTTTCTGTATCTTGCCTCTGATCTATATATATTTCCTTAATTCGTCATATTTTTGATCCAGTGTCCGTAATTGCACTTCAAAAATGCAGGCACGCATTTAAAGATCTGATCTGCATTCAGGCAGCATACCACCACTGCCGGAGATGCCTTGACTACAAATGCCATAAACATGGACAGAGGGATCACGATCCCCCAGGTACTGATCAGGTCCACCTTCATGGAATAAGCGATGCTTCCGCTTCCCCGAATGATACCACCGTTTGTCGGCATCTGATAGGACATTCCTACCATTACTACACTTAAGTCATTACCGAAAGCCCGAAGGCAACCCCTGCAATTTCCACACAGCGCAGTGTAGCAAGCAGGATCTGCGTCACTGCAAAGAAAAAGTAAGTAAACCGGATGATCGCCAGATAGGAAAGACCGGCTTTGATAATCGTCTGGTCTGTTGTAAAAAGCCCCAGCAGCTGTGTTGGAAAAAGGCTGGCCAGGATAAACAGCATAAGGGCAATAAAAAAGCCTGTGCGCATGGCCCAGGCACCGATCTTCCTTACCGGCTCTGTCTCTTTCTTTCCCCAGTACTGACTTCCGAATATGACAAGTCCGTCTCCCAGAGCCATAAGCAGCTGCTGAAAGACGAACTGTACCTGGTTTACGGTGGTCACACCGGATAATGAAATTTCGCTGAAGGCTCCAAGCATAATGTTGTCCGCAAGATTGACACTTAAGGTCACTACATTCTGCTGCACCAGCATGGAGCATAATTTCAAAAAATTACGATAAAAATTCTTCATCAATCTTTTACGATGGCAATGATATCATCTGCGTTGATCACCAGATATTTCTCACCCTCATATTTGATCTCGGTTCCTGTGTATTTTCCGTAGATCACACGGTCGCCCGGCTTTACCTGTACCGGTACTTCTTTACCGTCTACGACCTTACCGCCACCTACTGCGATAACCTCTGCCTGCTGGGTTTTCTCCTTGGAGCTTTCCGGAAGTACGATGCCGGATGCGGTTTTGTCTTCTGTCTCAAAATATTTTACGATAACTCTGTCTGCAACTGGTTTTAATGCCATATTCATTTCCTTCTTTCTGTGATTATTAGCACTCTTGAGCTTCGAGTGCTACTCTTTTTTTATCATACTACATATCCGAAAATTGTCAAGATATTTGCGGATATGTAGTATGATATTATTTATGATAGGGTTCTCCGCTGATGATACGATAGCTGCGGTAGATCTGTTCCAGAAGGATCACACGCATCAGCTGATGAGGAAATGTCATCTTCGAAAAGCTTAAAGCATAGTCTGATCTCTTCAGTACTTCTTTTCCAAGACCGATAGAGCCGCCGATCACAAACTGGATATGGCTAGTCCCACGTATTCCCAGCTCGTTGATCTTCCGAGCGAAGTTCTCAGAGGTCAGCTGTTCGCCTCCGATCTCCAGAGTGATCACAAACGCATCATCCCGGATATATTTAAGAAGACGCTCCCCTTCCTTGTTCCGAATGGCATCTTCTACTGTTTCGCTGGCATTATCCGGTGTTTTTTCGTCGGACACTTCTATGATCTCCAGCTTGCAGTAACGCCCGAGGCGCTTGGAATACTCCGCAATGGCATCCCGCAGATATTTTTCCTTGATCTTCCCTACTGTCAGGATACTTATTTTCATCCGCCGTTCTCCTCCAGATAATTCTCAAATTCTTCTGCTGACATCAAAACCTTCCTTGGCTTGGTTCCTTCCTCCGGACCTACCACTCCTGCGTCACAAAGCTGATCCATGATCCTTGCCGCACGGTTAAATCCGATCTTGAACATACGCTGGAGCATACCGATGGAGGCCTTTTCCTTCTCAATGATAAATTTACCGGCTTCTGTAAAATAGACATCCCTGTCACCGCCGCCGGCTCCTCCCGGGACACCGGCTGTATTGACCTGCTTCTCAATGGAGGTATCATAAACAGCACCCTGATTTTTGTCAGAAACATATTCTACGACTGCACTGACCTCCTCATCGGAAACAAAAGCGCCCTGCAGTCTGGCCGGCTTCTGATATCCCTGAGGATAAAACAGCATATCGCCCTTGCCAAGAAGCTTCTCGGCACCGTTCATATCCAGGATCGTCCTGGAATCCACACCGGAAGATACGGAAAATGCGATCCTGGACGGCATATTGGCCTTGATCAGACCTGTGATGACATTGACCGATGGTCTCTGGGTAGCAATGATCAGATGGATACCTGCTGCACGTGCCAGCTGGGCCAGACGGCAGATCGCATCCTCAACTTCTCCCGGCGCAACCATCATAAGATCCGCAAGCTCATCCACGATGATCACGATCTGCGGCATCTTCTCAGGTGCCTTTTCTCCCTCCGGGACCCGCATATTGGCAACCTTTTTGTTATATTCTCCAAGATTACGTACCCCATATTCCGCAAAGGCATTGTAACGGCTGGTCATCTCGGAAACAGCCCAGTTCAGCGCACCGGCCGCTTTCTTCGGATCTGTGACCACCGGAATGAACAGGTGCGGGATCCCGTTATATACACTGAGCTCCACCACCTTCGGATCGATCATGATCAGACGCACCTCATCCGGTGTAGCCTTATAAAGGATGCTGATGATCAGCGTATTGATGCAGACGGATTTTCCGGAGCCGGTTGCTCCGGCGATAAGAAGATGCGGCATCTTGGCAATATCTGCCACTACCGGTTTTCCGGCAATATCCTTACCTGCTGCAAAGGACAGCTTGGATTTTGCATTTTTAAACTCCTCTGACTGAAGAAGATCCCGTAACATGACCGGGCTGTTCTCCTTGTTCGGAACCTCGATCCCCACGGCTGCCTTTCCCGGTATCGGTGCTTCGATGCGGATATCCGGTGTAGCAAGATTCAGCTTGATATCATCGGAAAGACCAACGATCTTGCTGACCTTCACACCCATTTCCGGCTGCAGCTCATAGCGGGTAACGGTAGGTCCGCAGCTCACATTGGTAACGGTTACATTGACGCCGAAATTATGCAGGGTTTCCTGAAGCTTCTGCGCTGTTTTGCGCAGATGTGCATCGGAATCTCCCTGAGATCTGCCATCTCCGCGCTTCAGAAGCTTCAGCGGCGGATACTGATATGGTTTCTTCTCCGGAGCTTCTCCCTGGCTGATCTCATGCTGGATATTTCTGATCCCATGCTCGATCTCTGTCTGAGATGACTTCGGGTTTCTGGAGGGCTGATGGGATGCCTTCTGTTCATCTTCCGGCTGAGGATCCTCCTTTATCTCAGCGGGAGCGGCTGCCTTTCCTGTTTCCCGGGAAGCTTTTACTGCTGTCTCAGTTTTTGACGGCAGGACCTGCTGCATCTCGGGAATATCCACATCCTCGTAGCCGGCATAAGCATCCTCCTCTTCGGCTTCCTGCATTTCTCTTTCGAAATCCGGCTCCTCCGACTCTTCCCGGGCCGGCTGGGACTGTGAACGGTGGATCTGGAATTCCAGCGGCTGAGCATGCTCCTCCGGTTTCTCATCAAGCCCTGGATCCTCTTCTGTCAGATCTGTATCTGCCGGAAGTACAGCCTTTTGTTCATCAAGGAAAGAAGGAAGATTAAATTCTCCTTCCCGGTTCGCCTTCACCGCAGCCTGTCTTTCTTTCTGCGATCTTCTTGTTTTTTTCTTTTGTTTTTTTGAGATATTTTCCGGATCTTTCTCTGTAAGGGCAAGTTCTTCTTCCTCCAACTCTTCTTCCAGCCGGCGGATCTTCTCCGCTCTTTTTTCCGCACGGATCTTTCTGCGAAGCTCCTTCTGCTTTTCTCTGTCCGGCTGTCCCTCAAGATAAGCTTCTCTGCCCTCTCTTGCTGCATCTGTAAAAAAGTCCAAGATCTTATTCATAAATCCGAAGAAGGATCTCTGTGTTATGATGATCAGAGACACCAGAAGCACCAGAACGATGATCACAGTTCCGCCCACAACGCCAAAAGCGGATGCTGTGGAAATACATACTGCACCACCGAATACTCCACCGCCGGTACGGTATTCCGAACTCAGTGAATAATAATCCGAAAACGTGGTGCTTGGCGTATAGCCCTCTGTGATCAGCTGAAGAAAGCCGCAGAGGAACACAAAAAATACCACGCCCGCCAGTACCTTTTTGTAGGCAAGGCGGTTGGTATTGTTCACGATCAGGAACGTAACTCCGGCAAAAAGCAGGATCGGGAAAATATATGCACAAAGTCCCATGATGCCAAAGCATACGGCACTGATGGCATTTCCTACGATCCCTCCCATACCAAATGCACTGATCATCAGGATCAAGCAGGCCGCAAACATCACAAGGATCAGGATCTCTGTCTGAAAGCGGTTACCGACAGGCTGCTGCTTCGCCGCAGGTTTTCTTTTTCTTTTTTTTGTCGTTTTTGAAGCTGCCATTGTCAGACTCCTCCCAGTTGATATCAAATATAATTCGCTGCCAGAATAAGGATTCCGGCTGCAAAAGAATAAAATGCAAAATAACGCAGTCTGACCTGATTCGAAAGCTTAAGCATAAAACGGATCACCAGATAGCCTGTGATCCCGGCCACGATCATTCCAAGAACATAAGTAAATCCCTGGCCAACAGTCATATGAACAGAAGTGAACTCTCCCATCTCCACAAAAAAAGCTCCCACCACAGCCGGAATGCTCATCAGCAGCGAATATTTCACTGCAAACTTCCGTCCGAGGCCGCAGAAAAGTCCTGCGCTCATGGTAAGTCCAAGCCTGGAAAGGCCCGGAAACACAGAAAGGCCCTGGCAGATACCCATCCACATAGCATCTCCGAAGCTGGTTTCTTTTGTTCCCTTGCTGCCATTGACATTACTGTAGTCCACAACAAGGAGGATCACACCTGTAAGAAGGATTCCGATCCCGGAAAACATGTGTGAGGATGCGCTTCGCACAACAAGTCGTTTGCACTGATATCCGATCAGGACTGTAGGAATAGTAGATACCATAATCAGGGCAGTAAGCTTCCGGTAAGTTCCGCTTATGATCTTTGCGTAGGTAAGCTCTTTCCCAGTCCTACGGTTATAGAGAAAAATATTGGCATTTCCGATCAGATCCAGTATCATTCCGATCAGCTCGATCCCGATCTTCTTGATGTCCTTCAGAAAAACAAGGATCAGAGCTATCATAGTTCCCAGATGGAGCATCACTTCAAAAAGCACACCGGAGCCTCTGGTACCGCCCAAAAGATCCTGCACTCCACAGAGATGTCCGAAGCTGCTCACCGGCAGAAATTCGGTGATTCCCTGAATGATTCCCAATATAATCGCATGTATCACTGACATAATGATATTTCCTTTTCTTAAATTTTTTCCAACACATTATAGCATAACTGAGTAAAACTTACAATCTTCACTTGGCAAAAGTTTCAAACAAACGTTCTTTTTTTTGATCTGCAAGAAAAAAAATCCTCCGGCTGCATCAGAAAACACAGTCGGAGGATCTGTTTATAAACAGACTTTCTGCTTATTTATTTTTCAGATATTCGTCGATACCTTTTGCACCAGCTTTACCTGCACCCATGGCAAGAATTACGGTAGCTGCACCTGTAACGGCATCACCACCGGCATATACGCCGTCCTTGGATGTCTTACCGGTTTCTTCCTCGGCAACGATACATCTTCTCTTGTTGACGTCAAGGCCCTTGGTTGTGGAAGAGATCAGCGGGTTCGGTGAAGTACCAAGAGACATGATGACAGTATCTACATCCATATCATACTCGGAACCAGGAATCTCTACCGGACGTCTTCTTCCGGATGCATCCGGCTCACCAAGCTCCATCTTGACAACCTTCATACCGTTTACGTGGCCGTTCTCATCAACGAGAATCTCCTTCGGATTTGTAAGAAGATCAAAGATGATGCCCTCTTCCTTAGCGTGATGAACTTCCTCTGCTCGTGCAGGAAGCTCTGCCTCACTTCTTCTGTATACGATATGTACCTCAGCACCAAGTCTCAGCGCTGTTCTTGCAGCATCCATGGCAACGTTACCACCGCCGACAACTGCAACCTTTTTGCCTGCTGCGATCGGTGTATCATAGGAATCATCGAATGCTTTCATGAGGTTGCTTCTTGTCAGGTACTCGTTTGCAGAGAATACACCGCTTGCATTCTCACCCGGGATACCCATGAACATCGGAAGTCCTGCACCGGAACCGATGAATACAGCCTCAAATCCCTCATCCTCGATCAGCTGATCGATGGTAGTGGATTTACCGATGACAACGTTTGTCTCGAATTTAACGCCAAGCTCTTTGACCTTCTCGATCTCTTTCTTAACAACCTTCTGCTTCGGAAGACGGAACTCCGGAATACCATAAACAAGAACACCGCCAAGCTCATGAAGAGCCTCGAATACAGTTACATCGTATCCTGCCTTTGCAAGGTCACCTGCACAGGTAAGTCCGGATGGACCGGAACCGATCACTGCAACCTTATGTCCGTTCTTAACCTCTGCTCCTGCAGGTTTGATATCATGCTCCAGAGCATAGTCTGCAACGAATCTCTCCAGCTTACCGATAGAAACAGCCTCGCCCTTCTTACCGCGGATACACTGTCCCTCACACTGGGATTCCTGCGGACATACACGACCACAGATAGCCGGAAGTGCGGAAGATAAACCGATCACCTTGTAAGCCTCTTCCATGTTGCCTTCTTTGATGTGCTCGATAAATCCCGGAATATTGATGGATACCGGACATCCCTCTACACATTTCGGTTTCTTACAGCCAAGACATCTCTGTGCCTCTTCCATTGCTTCTTCCTGATTATATCCAAGACATACTTCCTCGAAGTTTGTCGCACGTACCTTCGGATCCTGCTCTCTTACAGGAACTTTTTTTAACATTTTTGCATCTGCCATTAGTTGTCACCTCCGCAATGTCCGCATCCACCGTGGTGGGTATCGCCTTCCTGAAGCTTCAGTAATGCACGGCCCTCCTGGGTCTTATACATCTGGCTTCTCTTCATAGCCTGATCGAAATCAACGAGATGTCCGTCGAACTCCGGTCCGTCTACGCAGGCAAATTTGATCTCATCACCGACCTGGAGACGACAAGCGCCGCACATACCGGTTCCGTCAACCATGATCGGGTTCATGCTGACAATTGTGTGGATACCAAGCTTCTTGGTAAGAAGACAGACAAATTTCATCATGATCATCGGTCCGATCGCTACACAGACGTCATAATGCTTGCCCTCGTTTGTTACAAGATCCTCAAGAGTCTTTGTTACCATACCGGAACGGCCATAGGAACCGTCATCTGTTGTAACATAAAGATTGGAAACAGCGCCAAGCTCTTTCTCAAGGATAACCATATCCTTAGTCTTGGAACCAAGGATAACATCTGCTGTGATGCCGTGCTCATGGAGCCATTTAACCTGCGGATAAACAGGTGCGGTACCGACACCACCAGCTACGAATACCATTTTTTTCTTCTTAAGTTCTTCAATATCCTCATGGACGAACTCAGACGGACATCCCAGAGGTCCTACAAAATCACGGAATGAATCTCCCGCCTTCAGTGCGGACATCTTAATGGTAGATGCTCCGATCTCCTGGAATACGATGGTAACTGTACCGGCCTCGCGATCGTAATCGCAGATGGTAAGCGGGATCCTTTCTCCCTTTTCGTCAAGTTTCACAATGATAAATTGTCCTGGCAGACAGTGGCTTGCCACACGTGGTGCATGCACAACCATAAGATGGATCTTAGCTGCCAGCGTTTCAGCTTTTAAAACCTTATACATGGTCTTCCTCCTCGCGCAAATTATAAACCTTTATTAATAATACGCTAAAAATCAGCATATGACAAGAGTAGATTTACAATTTCTGTCAAATTTCTTTACCACAGCACAGCGCAACCATGTTAGTCTTATGCAACTAACATCATCAAAAGCCACATACAAAACTGGTTATTTCTGTGTTTTTTTCCTTTCGATAAGGGTATACAATCGGTCCAGTGCCTCCCGGATCCCTCCTACTTCATCGATGAGTCCTTCCTTTACCGCTTCCTCACCCTCCAGCATAGTCCCCACATCTTTTACAAGCTGGGAGGTATCCAGCATCAGCTCCTCCATCCGTTCTGCCGTGATATGTGAATGTCCGGATACAAAGGCAATGATCCGGTCCTGGATCTTTTCCATATTGCGGTAGGACTGCGCTACGCCGATGAACATTCCGTTCTGGCGTACCGGATGGACCACCATGGTAGCACTTGGCACGATAAAGGAATAATCTGCTGATACCGCCATGGGTACACCTATGGAATGTCCCCCGCCCAGCACCAGGGAAACCGTAGGGATACTCAGAGACGCGATCATCTCCGCAATGGCAAGCCCTGCCTCCACATCTCCTCCTACCGTATTTAAAAGGATCAGAAGTCCCTCGATCTCCTCATCGTCCTCAATGAGAGCCAGCTTTGGCAGTACATGCTCATACTTGGTTGTTTTGCTGTGAGACGGCGCGGATTCATGACCTTCGATTTCCCCGATCACCGTCAGAAGTTCTACTTTATGCTTCCGGGAATTTCCATCGAGCACTGCCTGCCCGGTTTCCCGGATCTGTTCGTTCTGGCTCGCTTCCCGGTCCAGTTCCTTCTGTTTTCCCTCTTCGCTCTGTTTTTCCATAAAAAAATACCTCCGGAATCTGAAATTCTGGAGGTATTATATGCAAAATATTACTTTCTATTCAGAGATCATTCGTCCCAGTTTGTCCATACGTCAGTAACGTCGTCGTCATCATCAAGAAGATCCAGTGTTCTGTGAAGATCTTTGATAGCCTGATCATCCGTCAGCTCCACATAGGTCTGCGGGATCATGGCGATCTGTGCTTCTACAAGCGGAATTCCGGCTTTCTCAAGAGCCTCACGTACAGCACTGAAATCGTCCGGTGCTGTGATGATCTCAAAGCTGTCCTCTTCCTCGTTGAAGTCCTCAGCACCTGCATCCAGAGCTGTCATCATCAGCTCGTCCGCATCCATCTCGCCGCACTCATCCTCAAGCTCTTCCTTATCGATGATGATCTGGCCCTTCTGGTCGAACATAAAGGATACGCATCCCTGTGTTCCGATGCTTCCGTTACCCTTGGTAAACGCGTTACGTACATTACCTGCAGTACGGTTCTTGTTATCTGTAAGAGTCTCTACGATAATAGCAACACCGTTCGGACCATATCCCTCATATACAGCCTTCTCGTAGCTGTCTGCAGAATCCGCACCTGCTGCCTTCTTGATTCCACGATCGATCGTATCGTTCGGCATGTTGTTCGCTTTTGCTTTTGCGATGACATCACGAAGCTTGCTGTTGTTTGCAGGATCCGGGCCGCCGGCCTTTACTGCCATAACGATCTCACGGCCGATGACTGTGAAGATCTTACCCTTCTTGGCATCATTTTTCTCTTTCTTATGTTTGATGTTGGCAAATTTTGAATGTCCTGACATGGTATCTTCCTCTCCTTGTTACCGTATATTTTCTTTCGTGCCCTGCTCATTTTGGGTACCGTTTTACATAATTGCAACTCGGTTTAATATAGCACTTATGAAAGATTTCGTCAAGAATCAGAAAACAAACCGGTCAAAATTCCTCATGTTCCCCTAAAAAGTCAGTTCCAGACTGATCTCAAGCGCATGATTCACCTTATCAAGCATAGCACTGTCCAGATGACACACCTTATCCTTCAGACGCCGCTTGTCGATGGTGCGGAGCTGTTCCAGAAGGATCACGGAATCCTTTTCGATCCCGTAGGCGGATGCATCGATCTCAATATGTGTCGGCAGTTTTGCCTTATTCATTTTTGATGTAATTGCCGCACAGATCACTGTGGGACTGTGACGGTTGCCCACATCGTTCTGGATGATCAGCACCGGACGGATGCCGCCCTGTTCACTGCCCACTACAGGTCTTAAGTCCGCGTAAAAAATATCCCCTCTTTTTATAACCACACAATTCACACTCCGATTCTGGTCCGGCTTATTTGCAAGCCGTATTCCTTTTTACAGATAAGTATTTCCACAATTTCTTTGTGTATACCATGCGTGGTACTTTTTTACCGGCCTTATGTCTGACCCGACGTTTTCCGGATCCGGGTATTTACGGATCTACTGGAAAAAGCTCTCCTCTTCTCCGCATTCCTTACCGTCTTTGATATAAACCCGCGGAACACGTTTACTGATCCCGCAGACAAATTCATAGGAAAATCTTCCGGAAAGATCTCCCAGTGTCTCCACACTGATAAATTCCTCTCCATCTCTTCCCATCAGGGTGACCTCGTCCCCGGCCTTCACCTCCGGGATATCTGTGACATCAACCATAAACTGATCCATGCAGACACGTCCGAGGATCGGAGCTTTTTTGCCCCGGATCAGGACCCAGCCCTTATTGGAAAGCTGTCTCGGATAGCCATCTGCATAACCTACGGGGATCGTTGCCATTCTGGTAAAGCGTTCTGTAACAAACGTTCCTCCATAGCTTACCGCTGTTCCACGTTCCACATTTTTCACATAGGATACATGACTTTTCAGCTCCATTGCAGGTGTCAGCTTCACAATATCACGTTCTACCTCCTCTGACGGATAAATACCGTAAATGGTGATGCCGGCACGAACGACATTGAGATTTGCTTCCGGAACACGGATGATACCTGCACTATTGGAGCAGTGACGTACCGGAATATGAACACCTCTTTTTTCCAGAAGCTCTGCAAAACGGAGATAACGGTCCAGCTGCACCAGTGCAGGAGAACGGTCGGTCTCATCCGCCCTGGCAAAATGGGTAAACATTCCCTCGATCACCAGATTCGGGATTTTTGAGATTTTTTCGATCTTTACCGCATTTTCCGGAATATCCGCATATCCGATCCTTGTCATTCCCGTATCCAGAGCCAGATGAATATGTACATTTTTTCCAATGCGTGCACCTGCTTTTGCATATTCTGCCGCTGTATTTAGATCCGATATGGTGATCCGGATATCATTGGCTGCAAGTTCCTCATAATATTCCTCAAATACAAGGCCAAGGATCAGGACAGGCTTGGTGATCCCTGCATGCCGAAGCTCCAGTGCCTCCTCTGCAGTAGCTGTTGCAAATCCCCAGATATAGTCATAGTCCTGGATCAGACGGGCAATAGCTCTGGCACCATGACCATAACCGTCCGCCTTGATCACAGCGATGATCTTTGTCCCTTCTTTAACATTTTTATGCATTTCCTCAAAATTGTGGGCAATGGCATCCAGTGATACCAGTGCTTTTACTCTCTCGTATTTTTTCATAATTCCGACTCCTCTTCACCTATAGCTAATGCCTTGGGCAGATATTCTATGATATCTCCTGCCAGCATACTGCGCTTTCCTTTTTCAGCGGCTGCAAGATCACCGCAAAGTCCGTGAAGATAAACACCTAACGCGGCCTTTAAAACCATGGGAGGCTGTTCCTCCGTTTTCAGATACATACATAACACTGCTGCCAGGATCCCAGAAAGCACATCTCCGCTTCCTGCAGTTGCCATTCCGGAATTACCGGAAAGATTCAGATACATCTGGCCTTTTTCATCTGCGATCACCGTACATGCATCCTTCAATACGCACACAGAGCCTGTTTCCGCAGCACATTTCAGTGCAGTATCTGCGATCTCATGCTGGATCTCCTGGATCGTTCTGCCACTGAGCCGGCTCATTTCTCCGATATGCGGTGTCAGGACTACATGCTCTCCCAGATACTGGTACCACTGTGGATGTGCAGCCAGAAGGTTCAGGCCGTCCGCATCCAGGATCAGCGGCTTTTTCTCCCGGGCAGCCGCCGTGAGAAACCACTGTTCTCTCTCACGGCTGGCCACTGAGGTTCCAAGTCCCGGTCCGATCACGATCACATCACACCAGGATAGAAGCTGTTCATTGGATTCCTGATCAAAGCGGCTGCAGACCATAGCCTCCGGAAGGAGTATCTGCAGTGGGATCCTGTTGGCTTCCACAGTCTGGATCTTTACCATTCCCGCACCGGCACGAAGTGCTGCACTGGCGCTTAAATAAGCGGCTCCGCACATTCCCTCACTTCCGGTCACAAAGAGCACTTTTCCGAAGGTACCCTTGTTTCCGCCGGGATCACGTTCCGGAAACAGCTTCAGATCTTTATTTTCCAGACAGGCGGCAGATGCAGTCACAGCTTCCTGCTCATAGATCCCGATATCGGCGGTAACGATCCTTCCTGCATACAGTCTTCCCGGATAAAAGCAAAGACCTCTTTTCCGGTAGGCAAATGTGACAGTCAGATCGGCGCTGAAGGCAATTCCCATTTCCAGGCCAGTATCTCCGTTCACTCCTGACGGGATGTCAACTGCGATCTTTTTGGCCCTCGCACTGTTCATCTCATGGATGATATCAGCATAATGCCCCTCGATCGGACGCGTCAGGCCTACCCCAAACACGGCATCTACTATAGTAGTATATTCACTCCACTGCGGGTTATTCACCTCCGGGACACGATAACCGGAAGCGATCTTATACTGAAGAGCTGTCTCTCTGGTCATTTTATCTTTGTTTCCGACCATATAAAACTCTACCCGGATCCCCTTCAGATGGAACAATCTGGCAACAGCGATACCGTCACCGCCATTATTTCCGCTTCCGCAGACTACCAGGATCCTTTCGTCCTTCTGGAGATACTTTTCTGTTTCCTCTACCACCTTCAGTGCTGCCCGCTCCATCAGAACCTCGGAGGGAACTCCGATCTCACGGATCGTTGTGGAGTCCAGATCCTTCATTTCTTTGCAGGTAACAAGCTTCTTCATTCTGTCTTCTGCCTCCCCTCTGTCATAGAGAAAGCTGCCGTTTCCGGCAGCTTAACAATTCTTACTTATCCACATGTTCCTGCCTGTATTTACTGAGATTATAAGACAGTGTCATCAGACTCTCGGAAAGATGAACGTTCTCTACGATCACATCATCCGGTGTCTCAAGATCGAGATGTGCAAAATTCCAGATTGCCTTGATCCCGTTCTCCACCAGGATATCTGCCATTTCCTTGGCTTTATTCTTGGGAAGTGTCAGAATCGCGATCTCCACGTTATTCTCTCTCAGGAAAAACGGAAGCTCACTGAGCATTTGGATCTCAAGTCCACGGACTGCGATGCCCTCAAGCACAGGATTTACGTCAAAGATACCAACCAACCTGAACCCGCGCTTCTCAAAATCCACATAATTGGCAAGTGCCTGTCCCAGATTACCGGCACCCAGGATGATCATCGGATGAACGGTATCCAGTCCCAGGATCTTACCGATCTCTGTATAAAGATAGTGTACATTATAGCCATACCCCTGCTGCCCAAAACCGCCAAAATTATTAAGATCCTGACGGATCTGAGAAGCTGTGGTATGCATCTTTTTACTTAATTCATTGGAAGAAATACGTTCTACATTATCTTCCATCAGCTCTCCTAAGTAGCGGTAATAGCGTGGCAGACGCTTAATCACCGCTTTCGAGATTTGTTTTGTCTCCACGATAGTTTTCCTCCTTACCTTACACTAGGTTAATTATAACGAATTGACATTTTCCTGTCAATTAAAGTTGTCTATTCTGTACAAATTTCTTTATATTTTTTCTAATAATTGATTTTTTCTTTGAAATCCCGGCAGTTTCCGTTATAATAGGTGGAGGATTTTTCCCTGTTCAGACATAAACAGGGGTGATTCTTTATACAGGAGGACAGTTTTTATGATTTTATCATGTCAGAATATATGCAAGGCCTTTGGCGAAAAAGTAATTTTAAATGATGCATCCTTTCACATTGAAGACCGTGAAAAGGCTGCTCTGATCGGCTGCAACGGTGCAGGAAAGACCACACTGCTGCGTATCATCATGCAGGAGCTTTCTGCTGATTCCGGTACCGTGGTGCTTGCCCGGGATAAAAATATCGGCTATCTTGCCCAGTACCAGGATATCCACGGACATCATACCATCTACGAAGAGCTTCTTACCACCAAGCAGCACATCATCGATATGGAACGCCGTATCCGCAATATGGAACAGGAAATGAACACGGTGACCGGTGATGAGCTGAACCGTCTGATGGAAACCTATACCCGCCTGACCCATCAGTTTGAGCTGGAGAACGGATACGCTTACAAAAGTGAGCTGACCGGTGTCTTAAAGGGTCTCGGCTTCACGGAGGAAGATTATGACAAGCAGATTGAAACTCTTTCCGGCGGTCAGAAAACCCGCGTGGCGCTGGGCAAGATGCTTCTTTCCAAGCCGGATATCCTGCTTCTGGATGAGCCAACCAATCACCTGGATATGGAAAGCATCTCCTGGCTGGAAACTTATCTTCTGAATTATCCGGGAGCTGTTTTTATCGTCTCCCATGACCGTTATTTTCTGGATAAGGTGGTCACCAAGGTCATTGAGATCGAAGCCGGACAGACCCGCGTATACAGCGGCAACTACTCTGCCTATGCTCTCAAGAAGGCTCAGCTTCGTGACGCACAGTACAAGGCATACTTAAATCAGCAGCGGGATATCAAGCATCAGGAAGCCGTTATCGCCAAGCTGAAATCCTTTAACCGTGAAAAATCCATCAAACGTGCGGAAAGCCGTGAAAAAATGCTGGACCGTGTACAGAGAATTGAAAAACCTCTTGAGCTCCAGGACCGGATGCGTATCTCGCTGGAACCACGGGTGTTAAGCGGAAACGATGTGCTCCACGTGGAAGCGCTTTCCAAGGCCTTTCCGGGACAGACCCTGTTCTCCGATATCTCCTTTGATATCAAACGCGGCGAGCGTGTGGCACTGATCGGAAACAACGGAACCGGAAAGACCACCATGCTGAAGATCATCAACGGTCTTATTGAGGCAGATGCCGGCAAATTTTCCCTTGGTTCCAAGGTGCAGATCGGTTATTACGATCAGGAACATCATGTTCTGCATATGGACAAAACGATTTTCCAGGAGATCTCCGATACTTATCCGACTCTCACAGAGACCGAGATCCGAAATATGCTTGCCGCATTTCTCTTTACCGGAGATGATGTTTTCAAGGAGATCTCCGCACTTTCCGGTGGAGAAAGAGGCCGTGTTTCCCTTGCAAAGCTGATGCTTTCCGAAGCCAACTTCCTGATCCTTGACGAGCCTACCAACCATCTGGATATTGCCTCCAAGGAGATCCTGGAGGAAGCACTGGTCAGCTACACTGGTACAGTCCTTTATGTATCCCATGACCGTTACTTTATCAATCAGACTGCGACCAGGATCATGGAGCTGACAAACCAGGCAGTGGTAAATTACATCGGTGATTATGATTACTATCTGGAAAAGAAGGAGGAGCTGACCAGTACCTATGCACCGGGAAGCACTTCTCCGGAGGCACCTGCCGAAGAAAAAGCGGTTTCCGAGAACAAGCTTTCCTGGCAGCAGATGAAGGAAGAACAGGCAAAGAAACGAAAACGGGAAGCCGAGCTGAAAAAAGTCGAAGCCCGTATCGAAGAGCTGGAAACAAGAGACAGCGAGATCGACGAAACCATGGTCCTTCCGGATGTCTGCACCAATGTAGCGGAATGTACAAAGCTGAGCCGCGAAAAAGCAGCCATCGCTGAAGAACTGGAAGAGCTTTATGAAAAATGGGAAGAGCTGGCCTGACGGTCAGCTCTTTTTTATCCCCTTATATTTTTATGGAAGCAGCATGCCGAGATGCTGTTCAAAGCATACACCATCGTTACGGTCTGTTCCTTCCTCCACCGCATCCCGGATCGATGCCGAGATAAAGTCCACGGCCAGCTCTGCACAGGTTTTCATGGAATATCTTTTTACCAGCCCTGCACTTAGCACGGATGCAAAAAGATCTCCTGTCCCGGAATAGCTTCCGCCGGATTTCTCTGCAAATACCCAGGAGCTGTTTCCATTTTCTAGGACAAGATTCCCCATTTTCAGAGGCTGCCCCTCCTCCCTGTGATCCACTCCGGTGATCACAACGGCAGGAAGTGAAAATTTCCGGGCAAGTCCACACCCGATCTCCCGGATCTCTTCCATCCGCCGGGCCTCTGATGCCTTTTGCAGTTCCTTCCAGATCTCCTCCATTTTTTCTTTTCCGTAGAGAAGAAGGAGGGCTTCCGTAAGGTTCGGTGTGATCACATAGGAACGACGTGTCAGTTCGCAGAACCGGCTACGAAGCTCTTCTGTATAGATCGGATAAACCGCGCCGTCATCCCCCATCACCGGATCTGTAAGGATCAGAGTATCCTTCCCTGCAAACGCATCCATAAATTTCAGGATTCTGTCTGCCTGCTTATCGTCAGAAAGAAATCCTGTATAGATCCCATCCGGGAAAAATCCTCTTTTTTTCCACTGCTCCATATATGGTTCCATATGCTCTGTGAAATCCTCACAGAAATAACTTTCATAACCGGTCTGGTTGCTTAAAACAGCGGTGGGAAGTGGACACGCCTGGACTCCCATCACCGAGATCACCGGGATCGCTGCTGTCAGTGAACATTTCCCCAGCCCGGAAAGATCATTGATCACTGCTATTTTTTTCATGGTAATTCTCCAGTCTTGAGTTTTTTTCTGTAATATTATAGAATGAACTGTCAGGTTTACGCAATCATTTTTGGAAGGAAATCATCATACTTATGTTAAATATATCTGCAGAACACAAAAAAGAACACCTTTATCTGGAGGTTTATCACTATTACCGGAAGCTGATCCTGGAAGGCCGTCTCCTTCCCGGAAGCAAAATGCCCTCCCTCCGCAAATGCGCCCAGGAGCTGAAGCTGAGCCGTACCACCATCGAAAATGCCTATCTTCTGCTGGCAGCAGACGGCTATATCATCGCCAGGGCACAGAGCGGCTATTATGTCACCGGCATTGCTTCCAAGCAGCATCTGCTTACCCCCGAAAAACAGGATAAGGATATCACGCCCTGCCTTTATGATTTTGCCTCTTCCGGTGTTGACCGGGAAAGCTTCCGTTTTGATCTGTGGCAGCGTTACATCAAAAGCGCCCTCCGCCAGGGCGACCGTATGCTTTCTTATGGCGAACCCCAGGGCGAAAGCGATTTCCGGGAGGTTCTCGCAGACTATATCCGGGAACGCAGAAATGTGATCTGCTCCCCGGATGACATTGTAGTAGGGGCCGGTCTCCAGCCCCTTCTCCAGATCCTCTGCCCTCTGATCCATGAACGGAAAACCGTTTCGTTCCCCACACCATCCTTCACCACATGCAGCACCATCTTTCAGGATTACGGCTTTGATGTCCATTACCGGGACAAAAGCTGCGATGTGATCTATGTTTCTCCTGCTCACATGACGAAATGGGGCGAGATCATGCCGGTAAAACGACGCCTGGAGCTGATCCGTCATGCGGAGATCAATGACCATCTGATCATTGAGGATGATTTCGAAAACGAATTTGTTTATTTCCAGAAACCGACGCCTTCACTTTTCGGCCTTGCAGGTGGTGAAAACGTTGTCTATATCGGTTCCTTTTCCAGGCTGCTGCTGCCCTCCATCCGTGTCAGCTTCATGGTACTGCCGCGCTCTCTCCGGGAAAAATATACAAAAAAAGCAGCCTTTTATAATCAGACTGCTTCCAAGGCAGAACAGATTGCACTCTGCCAGTTTATCCGCGACGGGCATCTGGCTTCCCAGACAAGAAAGCTCCGCCGCCTTTATTCCCAGAAGCTGAAGGCTCTTTCCCAGGCTGTCCGGGAAACCTTCGGCCAGGACTGCCAGATTCAAACAGGAGCCGCAGGAACCAGCCTTGCCCTTACTCTTCCCTGTTCTCTCACAGGCAGTGAACTGACAGACAGAGCCCGGAACCGTGGTCTGGGACTGGAGGTTCTCAGAGAAAACGGAGCCGAGGTCACCCTGGTCCTCTCCTGCTCCTCCATTCCATCCAAGGATTTTCTGCCTGCCTGTCAGCTTCTGAAGGAGGTTACCGGCTCCTAATCTCTCCGGTTATCGATCATGTAGAGCAGGGCATTTACAATGCACGCAGCAATATTGCTTCCACCCTTGCGTCCTTTTGCCACAATATAAGGCACATCTGCGTGCATGATCAGCTCCTTGGACTGCACAACATTCACAAAGCCTACCGGCACACCGATGATCAGCTCAGGAGAAAGCTTTCCGTTCTCAATAAGCTCATAAAGACGTACCAGTGCGGTAGGTGCGTTTCCAATGGCAAAGATCAGCTTTTTATCCATCTCTGCTGCCTTGTCCATGCTGGCTGTGGCTCTGGTAGTCCCGTTCTTTTTTGCAAGGGCAGCCACATCCTCATCGGACATGAAGCAGTAAGCCTCACCGCCGTAGCGAGCAAGTGCACGCTTGTTGATCCCGGCCTTTGCCATTTGGGTATCTGTGACGATACAGGCACCGTTGCGGATGGCATCCATGGCCATCTCCACTGCCCCCTCCGAGAAGCAGAGATTTTTTGCATAATCAAAATCTGCGCTTGTGTGGATGCAGCGTTTTACGATCAGCTCTGTTCCCGGGATCAGGGGAGTATCCCCCAGCTCTTCTGTGATGATCTCAAAGCTTCTTTTTTCAATCTCCATGGGTTTTACATTTTCAAGCTCAACTTTCATTTCTATTCTTCCTCCGTAATCCCGTTTTCCAGTATCTCATAGATTTTTTTCATATCCAGATGCTTCCGCAGCTCTGCAGCCAGGATATCATACTGCTGTTCCTTAAATGCCGCAAAATCCACGCCTGTCATATTTTCCACATCAATCCCTTTTTTCTCGCCGATCACGCGGATGATCGCCTCTGCAGATGCTTCCTTATCGAAAACGCCGTGGATATAGGTTCCGCACACATTTCCCGCAAAAGCACCCTCTTCTTTTTTCTTACCGCTGACGCTGTCTGTGATCTTCGTGGCTGTTCCTGCATTGTCCTTCAGGATGCTTTCGCCCATATGGATCTCATAGCCCTCGATCTCCGCACCGGAAAGAGGAGCAAACACACCGGACAGCTGACCGAAATGCCCCTGCACCCTGGTCCTGGTTTTCTTTTCGGCAAATACCGTTTCCATAGGAAGAAGTCCCATTCCTTTCATGGAACCGCCATTTTCAACGCCATGAGGATCGCTTAAGGTCTCGCCCAGCATCTGATAGCCGCCGCAGACACCAAAGATCAGCTTGCCTCTGGAGGCTTCCTTGAGAACTGCTGCTTCCATTCCGCTTTCCCGCATCCAGATCAGATCACCCATGGTGTTCTTGGTTCCAGGAAGGATGATCATGTCCGGAGAGTGAAGATCTCTCGGGTGTTTTACATAGCGGAGAGAAACTCCGGGAATGCTCTCAAAAGGATTAAAATCCGTAAAGTTGGAGATCCTTGGTGTACGGACTACTGCGATATCAATGACACCGGCTTCCTGCTTCCGGTCAAAACGCTCCGTCAGGCTGTCCTCATCCTCCACCTGGATATCCAGATAAGGCGCCACACCCACCACCGGGATCCCGCTTCTTTCCTCAAGCATGACAACACCAGGGTCCAGAATAGTCTTATCTCCGCGGAATTTGTTGATGATCAGCCCCTTTACCATAGCCTTCTCATCGTCCTCCAGAAGCTCTACCGTACCGATCAGCTGAGCAAAAACACCTCCACGGTCAATATCTCCCACAAGAAGGACCGGTGCCTTGGCCATCTTTGCCATACCCATATTTACAATATCCTCATCCTTGAGATTGATCTCGGCAGGGCTTCCCGCACCTTCGATGACAATGATATCGTTATCCGCTGCAAGAGCGTTGTATGCCTTCATCACATCCGGGACCAGGGTCTTCTTATATTTGAAATAATCCCTGGCACTCATGGTTCCAAGAACCTCTCCGTTTACGATCACCTGGGATCCTACATCATTGGTAGGCTTCAGAAGGATGGGATTCATCAGGACAGACGGCCGGATCCCGGCTGCCTCTGCCTGCATGACCTGGGCCCGTCCCATCTCAAGACCATCCTCTGTGATAAAGGAATTCAGTGCCATATTTTGTGATTTAAAAGGAGCCACACGATATCCATCCTGCTTAAAGATCCTGCAAAGTCCCGCAGCCAGCAGGCTTTTTCCGGCATTGGACATGGTTCCCTGTACCATTATTGCTTTTGCCATAATATACCTCCCTCAAGTACTTCGATCAGTTTTACATTTTCTTCATGGCGCTTTACCGCGATCCGGTAATACCCCTTTGTAAGACCCGGATAATTGCTGCAGTCACGGATCAGGATCCGCTTGCGCAGACAGAAGTCAAAGAGCTCCTCCGGTCCTTTAAAGAAAATATAATTTGCTTCCGACGGAAATACTTTATACCCAATGCGGACCAGCTCATCCTTCAGCCACTGTGCCTCCCGAAAAACAAGCTGTCTTCCCTCCTCTACATATTCCGTCTCTGTAAGTGCCTGGAGCCCGGCTGCCTGGGCCATGGTGGAAACATTCCATGGCTGAACGCAGAGCTCCATCCTTTCCATCAGCTTTCTGTCAGAACAGAGGCCATAGCCCAGCCGCACACCGGCCATGGCATATCTTTTTGTAAATGCTTTCAGGATAAAAAGATTATTGAACCCGGAAAGAGAACGCTTCAGAGAATACTCTTCCGGTTCCTTTACAAAATCAAGGAAACACTCATCTACCACCAGCAGGATGTCCAGCTTTCTGCATTTTTCCAGGATTCTTTTCAGAAGCCTGTGGGGGATCAGCATGCCGGTAGGATTGTTGGGGTTACATAAGAAAGCCATATCCAGTCCCTTATGGAGGATATCCAGATATGCTTCACTGAGCACAAAACCGTCATTTTCCGTCAGCATGTAATATTCCAGCTCACAGCCAGTGCTGGCCAGAGCCTGTCCGTATTCCGCAAAAGTAGGCGCCGGGATCAGAGCCCTCTTTGGCTTTACTGCGTGACAGAGCGTAAAGATCACTTCTGCTGCTCCGTTACCGCATATTACCTCTTCCGCTTTTACCCCTTCCGATTCTGCGATCCTTTCCCTGAGAACGCCGCATCCCACCTGGGGATACTGTGCAATATGATCCAGACTGTGGATAATGGCCTGCTTCACACTTTCCGGTGTTCCCAAAGGATTCAGATTTGCCGAAAAATCCAGGCAGTCTTTATGTTTATATACGTCTCCTCCATGTATGTGTTTTGTCATTGGTCATTCTCCTGTCTGTATTTATTGTTACCTTAATAACCCGAACCGGATCCCCGCACTGAGCAGTCCAAATACAACCACACCCAGTATGGATGCCGCGTACATCAGCCGGTTAGCTCTTTTGATATCCTCAGGCTCCACCGGGCGGATCGGATCCCCGATCGTGGGTTTTTCATATAATTTCCCGAAATAATATGCATTTCCCGCAAGCTGTACATCCAGCGCTCCGGCCATGGCAGCCTCTGTCTGAGCAGAGTTGGGGCTTGCATGATTTCTCCGGTCACGTTTGTAGATCTTTGCCGCATTTTTTGTATCCATTCCTGTAAAAACAGTTCCTGCCACCATCAGCCATCCGGAGATCCTGGCAGGGATATAATTGGCCACATCATCCAGCTTTGCCGCAATACGGCCGAAATAAAGATATTTGTCATTTTTATATCCAAGCATGGAATCCATGGTATTGATACCCTTGTACAAAAACATCAGCGGCACCCCGCCGATAGCCATATAAAGCATGGGGGCGATCACGCCGTCGGATGCATTTTCTGCAACAGTTTCCACGGCAGCCTTTGTCACGCCGGTTTCCGTAAGCTCTCTGGTATCACGGCCTACGATCATGGACACCGCATAGCGTGCCTCGTCCAGAGTCCCGTTTTTCAACCGGTCATAAACCTTCATACTCTCATCCTTCAGGGAACGGGTGGCAAGAAGCTGATAGCACCAGAAAACCTCCAGCACAAATCCGGCCACCGGCAGATACCGGTAAAGATAATAAAGCACCAGAAGCGGCACCCCGCCACTGAACAGACAGACAAGCACTACGATCAGAAAGCCTCCTGTCAGCTCACCGCCGTGATTTTTCGGAAAAATCTTCCGAATCACCTTTTCCAGCACTGCGATCAGATTTCCGATGACACAGATCGGATGATAAAGCCATCTGGGATCTCCGATCAGAAGATCCAGCACAAATCCTATGACCAGTGCAGGAAGACTATATTTCAGCATCTTTTTTCTGCCTCCGTTCTTTCTTATATTCCAGTGCGTTCTTCAGAAAGCGTGCCGGAACCCTGGGATTTCCGTAATAATAAAGATGCGGAAATCCTGCCATCAGCCTGCCCCGGTCATGGATACAATCCCATCCTCTTTTGGATGCCGGCTTTGCCGCATGAAAATCCTCTCCGCAATCTGTGGAATCAAAATAATGGAATTCATGAGCCGGGATCTCACCAAGTCCGGTATCCTGTTTTTCCGTAAGGGTGATATAGCCGAACCGGTTCAGCTTCGGTGTCCGATAAGCCCTTCCAGGGATCACCCCGCAGACTCTGCGCTGCTTTCCTTCCATATCCTCCATCTCCTGATGAAGATACATGAATCCGCCGCACTCTGCCAGACAAGGCATTCCGTCCAGGATAACTTCCCGGATCCGGGTGCACATTTCCTGATTTTCTTCCAGCGCCTCCCCGTTTAATTCCGGGTAACCGCCGCTTAAAAGAAGCCCGTCCAGATCCTCCGGAAGTTCTCTGTCATGAATGGGGGAAAAACGTACCAGCTCCGCTCCCATCTGCTCCAGAAGATTTAAATTATCCGCATAGAAAAAGCAGAAGGCTTCATCATCCGCCACACCGATCCGCACCTTTTCCTCTGTACGGTATCCGAAGGCAGTATCCTTCTGTATCAGCATTTCCGTCTCCGGTGCCGCAAGCTCCGGTGCTTCCCCTGCAAGCTCCAGGATCCCATCGATATCCAGGGTTTTCTCCAATACCTCGGAAAGCTTCTGCAGACGGCTTTTCAGCTCCGGGATCTCCTCCGGAAGCACCAGCCCCAGATGACGGCTTTCGATCACACAATCCTCCACCTTCGGAACATATCCCAGCACCTTTACGGAAAGCTCCTCTTCCAGAAGCTTCTTCATCCTGGGATACAGCATGGGAGACATCTGGTTAAAGATCACGCCGCAGATATGACTGTCCTTTTTGTATTCCAGAAAGCCCTTTACATAGGCAGCCAGGGAAACACTCATGCCACGGCTGTTTACGATCAGGATCACCGGTGTATCTGTGGTGGAGGCCAGATCATAGGCGCTGGCTCTGGAGGTGATCCCTCCTACACCATCATAATACCCCATGACTCCCTCCATCACTGCGATCTCACAGTCCGATGCGTTCTTTGCCAGAAGATACCGGGTTCTGTCTCCATCTGTAAAAAACGTATCCAGGTTTCGGGATCTTGTACCGATCACACGGCTGTGGAACATAGGATCTATGTAATCCGGGCCGCATTTAAAAGAAGCCACCTTAAGGCCACGGTTCACCAGCGCCTGAAGCAGCCCGCAGGTGATCAGGGTTTTTCCGCTTCCGCTGGCACCTGCCGCAAGAAGTATTCTCGGGATCTTCACCTAAATCTCCTCCCCTCTTCCGCTGCAGGAAATGATATAGATCGGATTCTCACCCATCATCATATGATACCTTCCGATAGATTTTGATCTTGCCGCAGACAGCTGTACGATATCCACATCCGTCAGGCTGAAATCTCGTATGGCATTCATGGCTTCCGTCACCGTCTCCAGGGTGATGCAGTTGATCACGATCCGTACTCCCGGATTTTTATCCAGAAGAAGCCGGATGATCTCGTTCATGTTTCCGGAAGACCCGCCGATAAAGGCATGTGTCGGAACAGGCAGTTCCACCATCGCTTCCGGTGCAGTACCCGGCACGATCTCCAGATTGTCTGTGGCAAATTTCCGCCTGTTCTCCTTCAGAAGAGCAAGGGCATCTTCCTTTTTCTCGATGGCATAGACCTGCCCCTTCCAGGCACGAAGCGCCATCTCAACAGAAACCGAGCCTGTGCCCGCTCCCACATCATAGCAGACAGAATCCTCCTGAAGACGAAGCTTGGACAGAGAAACCGTACGCACCTCTTCCTTTGTCATAGGCGCCTTCCCACGGAGAAATTCCTCATCACAGATTCCGTGAACTGCGGGCAAAGGTAGTGCCTTTTCATTGCACGCAGTTACCACGCTTAACGCATCTCCCCGGTATTCTGTAAGCTCTGCCGCACTGGCATGAAAGATCTTTTCATTTTCGTAGGAAAGATTTTCGCCCACATAAAGGGTCACATCACCCATTCCATACGCAACCAGACGAGAAGCCAGACGAGCTACCCCATCCTCTGTTCCCAGAATGGAAAAAACCTTGGGGTTATGCCGGATCAGGGCAATCAGATTGCAGTCTCTTCCATGAGCGCTGACGATCCTGGCATCATCCCAGGAAAGACCGATCTTCGCCATAAAATAAACAACGGAAGAAATCCCGCAGATCACCTGGACATCGCCATCCAGAAGATCCATCAGCTTCCTTGCGCCGCTGTAGAAGCCCACATCGCCGGAAAGGGCAATGGCTACGGTACGGTACTGTGGATGTGTCTTGATATACTCCACGATCTTATCACTGCGGTACTCATGGAGAACCATCTGCCCCGGCCTCTGCACGGCATCTGTCATACGCTTTGCACCGATCAGAAGCTCCGCCTCATCAAAGGCCTTCTTTCCTTCCAAAGTCAGGGTTTTTTCCGCACCCATGCCGATGCCTACAAGAGAAACCCTCTGTGACAGGGTAAGGCCGAACAGCTTTGCCAGAAATACCCTTGCTTCCGGCAGGGACAGCCCCTCCTCCTGCAATGGTCTTCCGATGATCACAGGTGTGACGCCGCAACGCTGACAAGCCTCCATCTTTTCCGGGAATCCACCTGCCAGACCGGTATCCTTGGTGACCAGATAGCTGCACTGAAACTGTCGAAGCATGGCTTCGTTGATCTCTGTAGAAAATGGCCCCTGCATACCGATGAGATGCTTTCCCTCGATCCCCAGCTCCGCGCAGGAGCTGATCACGGAAGGGATGGACAGCACCCGGGCAAAAAGCCTCTCCTGGTAATCCGGGATCACTGTAAATTTAGACAGCTCCTTGCTTCCTGTGGTAAGAAAAATGTTCCCCTCTGTGCCGGAAAGAAGCTCTGCCGCCTTCTCCGTGCTTTCCACATAGATGGCTTCCCTATTCTTCTCCCCCTCCGGGCGAAGGACACGCTGATAACGGATATTTCCGTTCTCACAGGCAGTCCGGATATTTTTTGTCACCTCTGCTGCATAGGGATGAGTGGCGTCCAGAACGATCTCCGGCGCTTCCCTTTGGAAAAGCTCCTCCATATCTTCGGTTTTCAGCCTTCCGGCGCTGACATGTAGAAATTCATTTTCCTTCAGAAGGGAGCCGCCATATTCCGTGGCTGCACAGGCATAGACCGGAACATGATTTTCCGCAAGGAACTCACAGAGCGCATAGCCCTCGGTGGTCCCTGCAAAAACAATGGCTTTATACATTCTTATATCCCCTTGGTGTTACCATCTTGCCGTTTACATTCTTAGTCTGTGAATTTCCCACAAATACGGTAGTAAACATATCCACTTCTGTATCACGGAGCTCCTTCAGTGTCATGACCTGTGCAGTCTCGCCGTCACGTGCGATCTGGGCAACCGTGCCGCAGACAGTATCCGGAGACTTGTATTTCATCATCAGATCACAGGCCTTCTGAAGATAATCCTTACGTTTTCTGCTGGACGGATTGTAAAGGCATACCACAAAATCCGCCTGTGCTGCTGCCAGAAGCCTTGCCTCGATCTTCTCCCACGGAGTCAGAAGATCACTTAAGCTGATCAGGCAGAAGTCATGGATTAGCGGTGCCCCCAGCACTGCGGCGCCGCCTGTGGCTGCTGTCACACCCGGGATAATGGTCAGTTCCACATCCGGATAGTTTTCTCCCACCTCATACATCAGACCTGCCATACCATAGACACCGGCGTCACCACTGCAGATCATGGAAACAGTTTTTCCTTTTTTTGCCTCGTCAAAAGCAAGTACACAGCGGTCTACCTCTTTTTTCATCGGTGTGGTCATGAACTCTTTGCCTGCAAAATACTCCTTTACAAGATCCACATACACCGTGTAACCGATGATCACATCACTTTCATTTAATGCACGGATCGCTCTTCCAGTCATCTGGTCATACGCACCCGGGCCAATTCCTACAACATAAATCTTACTCAAAACGTATCCTCCGATTTCCGGCTGCAAGGGCGGTAGTCACACCGTCCCGGCCTGTTTTTTTTCTGATCAGTGTACCCTGTCCGCAACCCAGAACCGCGCTTCTCTCACAGACATTCTCTACACCTGTTATCTTTTTTACAAATTGTGACGGGGTAAATTCACCCTGCACTGCCTTCAGCTCTTCCTCTGTAAAGGTCAGAAACGGAAGCTGCCAGGCTTCTGCCAGGGAAAGAAGTCCTACCTCTTCTTTCTTCAGATCGATACTGGCAATGGCTCTCAGTGCTTCTCTGTAAACATCCGATTCTCTCAGACATTCCTCTGCCGCCTTCCGGATGGAGGCTGCATCCTTTCCCCTGCGGCAGCCCATTCCCAGAACTGCAGCGGGCGGCACCACATGGACTGTATTTTTAAAGGGCAGGCAGCCTCTGTGGATCGTCACCGCAATACCTGTTTCCGGTACCTCACCGGCTTTCTCAACATTCTCCGGATCCGCTGCAGCTGAGGGCCTTCCGTCTTTCCCGCAAAGCACCAGACCCTCCGGCAGCTCCCCGTCCCATGGAAACTCACTGTAAAAGCCAACGCTCTCTCCCGCAAGAAGGGCTGCAGAAGTCTCCTTTGCAGCCTTCATATGAAAAATAGCACAGCCATTCTTTTTTGCAAAAACATCCACTGCAAAACGGCTGTGAAGATCTGTGGCTGTTGTCACAACCGGCTCCGCCTTAAGATATCCGGCACAGCGAAGAGCCAGCTCATTGGCTCCGCCCAGATGTCCGGAAAGAAGAGCAATGACAAATTTTCCGCATTCATCGATCACCAGCACAGCCGGATCCGTCTTTTTTCCGGCAATGTAAGGTGCGATACTGCGCACTGCGATCCCGCAGGCGCCAACAAAGATCACGCCCTCTTTTCCTGCCTGGAACTGTTCCCCTGCCCACTGGGAGGTGGAAACAGAGATCGGATCCGGAAGGTAACGGCTCTTTTTTGCAAGGGTGACACTCTCACCCTCTTTTTCCAGAGCCCTCTGAAGCCTTTCCCCTGTCTCCAGCCCTGTCATACTGAAGCAAATGATGGAAATGTTCATATTTTATTTCGTAGCCTCACGGAACTCTGTGGTAAAGCCCGGATCATACAGCTTGGATCTGTCATAGCTTGCAGCATTGACCGCATCGCCTACCAGCATAAGCGCTGTTTTTGTGATCTTGTTCTCTTTTGCTGTCTGCGCCAGAGTACCCACTGTACAGATAAACTTCTTCTCATCGGGCCAGGTTGCCTTGTAGACGATGGCAGCCGGTGTATCCTCACGGTATCCGCCCTCCACCAGTCTGCGGCTCAGCTCCTCCAGCATACCTGTACTGAGGAAAATAACCATAGTGGCATTATGAGCGGCAAAGGACTGAATGCTCTCTTTTGCCGGCACCGGTGTCCTTCCTTCCATTCTTGTGATGATCACACTCTGGGAAATATCCGGAAGTGTATACTCCAGGTTCAGTGCAGATGCAGCTCCGCAGAAGGCACTGACACCCGGGCAGGAATCATAGGGGATTCCCTTTTCATCCAGGATATCCATCTGCTCACGGATCGCACCATAGATACATGGATCGCCGGTGTGGAGACGAACGGTCATCTTACCCTCAGCCTCTGCTCGCTCCATAACAGAGATCACTTCCTCAAGGGTCATCTTTGCACTGTTATGGATGGTGCACACATCCTTGGAATACTCCAGAAGCTGGGGATTTACAAGAGATCCCGCATAGATGATCACATCTGCCTCTTCCAGATACTGTTTACCTCTTACTGTGATAAGATCCGGTGCTCCCGGACCTGCTCCTACAAAATGTACCATAATCTATTCCTCTCTTCTGTCTTTGTTTTCTTTGATAATGATCAGGGAATAATATCCTGCATCCTCAGGGATCTCCTCCACGGTCCGGTAGATCTTTTCGTCCGGCATTCCGCAGTTTTCGATCATCATGGCCTCTGCCCCCTGGGAAAGAAGCTCCGCCTTCACATCCTTCATTTTCTTTCCGGCCTTCATAAGGACCTTGGTACCGGAAAGCTTCAGCGCATCCTCGATCTGATAGGAAGCCGGGATCACGTGAAGAGGCTCTGCCTTCTCCACAAGTCCGGTGTTCAGACGGGCGGAAACTGCACAGAAGGATGTGATGCCACAGACGATCTCCGTCTCATAGCCCTGAGCCACAAGTCTGTGATGGATATAGAGATATGTGGAATACACGGTAGGATCTCCCAGTGTGAGAAATACCACATCTTTCCCCTGGTCCAGGACAGCCTTGACTTTATCTGCTCCTGCATCGTGATAGCTCTTCAGCACCTCAGGATCCTTGGACATTGGAAAAGGAACTGCAAGAAGCTCCTTCTTTCCAAGCTCCGGATAAGCCCCCTCCACGATCTTAAACGCTACCGTATCCTCCGGAACCTGTCCCGGAAGTGCGATCACCTCTGCCTCCTTTACAAGACGAAGTGCTTTTAAGGTAAGAAGCTCCGGATCTCCCGGTCCTACACCTACACCATATAATTTACCTGCCATATTTCTTTCCTCCTAACTATATTTTCCAGACAGGATAAAACCTGTCTGTTATTTATATCAAATTTTGTCCTGAAATTTAAAAAATTCCATCCGGACTGGGGTTTCCTGTCATGAAATATCATTCACCCCGACTGCCTGCTCCTGTATCTTATGGATCAGCTCCTCTGCATCCCGGGTCTGCCCCAGCAGTCCGTATACATTGGAAAACACCACAGCACCCAGAAGGATCTGCTCATAGGATCTGTGGTCCAGATAAAACTGGATCTTCTCCATGACCACAGCCATAGTCTCTTTTAGGATACCATAGCTGTCAAGAACAGCCAGCGCCTCATCGGTAGTCCCCGCCTCCAGAATCTCTCTGGCACATTCCAGAGAGCCCCCTGCACGGATGGCACTTGCACAGAGAACCTCCATCCTTCCGTCAGCACAGTGGGAATGGGTATTCATGATCCCGGCGGCAACCTTTACAAACTTACCGATATGAGCCACAAAAAGAATGCCCTTTACGCCCATATCAATGGCCATGTCAATGGTCTCTCCTACATAATTGCTGCACTTGATATTGTTCTCAAAGGGAATGGACATATGCTCCCTGAGATAATCCGCACCGTAATTCCCCGGTGTCACCAGGATATAGTTTTCTCCCTGGCAGAAATGCTGCTTCATCTCCACATGGATGCTTTCGATCAGAGCCTTCTCACTCATGGGCTCTACGATCCCGCTGGTTCCAAGTATGGAGATCCCGCCAAGAATGCCAAGACGGGGATTAAAGGTTTTCTTCGCGATCTCCTCTCCCTGAGGGACGGATACGGTAAGCTTCAGGCCGCCCTCGTAGTCATATTCCTGGGCCGCCTCTTCGGCTTCCCGCAGGATCATGGCTCTGGGAACCGGATTGATCGCCGCCTCGCCCACGTTCTGGGAAAGTCCCGGCTTGGTGACACGCCCCACACCGATCCCTCCGTCCAGGATAATCTGAGGCCGGGATCTCTCTGTTTTCTGCTTCTGCCCGGCCTGTTCTGACGCTGAGATAGAAAACTTCTCCGCTTTTACATAGACCAGGATCCCGTTGGTGGTATCCGGATCATCCCCTGCATCCTTCTGTACCGCACAGGAGACATAGGTTTCGCCCCGGGTAATATCGTGAAGCTGTAATGTAAGGGTGATCCCCTTTGGGGTATCAAGCTCTACCTCAGAAAGAGTCTCTCCCGAGAGCAGCATCCGGACTGCACCCCTGGCTGCCCCGGCTGCACAGGAGCCTGTTGTGTAGCCATAACGGAGGCGCTTGTTGTTTTTTATGACATACTGGTCTTCCAGTCCATTCTTCATATATACGATGCCCTCCTTTTCAGATTACCTTGTGCTCCAGCCATTTGCGGCTGTGGAAACGCCAAGTAAAAATGATCCCACGGACAGTCCAGTCTGCAAACATTCCGATCCAGACACCCATAGGCCCGAAGCCCAGGACACGGATCAGGAAAACACAGAGACAGAACCTGCATGCCCACATGGTACAGCAGGAGGTGATCATGGAAAACTTCACATCACCGGCTGCACGAAGACCATACCCCGGCACGAACGCCATTGTCCATACCACAGGCTTTATGATGGTGATCCATGTGATCATGTGGATGCACATTTCCGCACTGGTACTCTCCATTCCGCCAAGGATCGTCACCGGTCTGACCAAAATATACACGATCAGACAGCTTACGATAATAATTGCCTCTGCAATGACGCAGAGTTTTTTTATGTAATAGACCGCCTCATCCTTGCGGCCGGCACCAAGACACTGGCCTACGATGGTCATCAGGCCCACACCTACTCCGATGGCCGCGATACCATTCAGGTTCTCAAGGATATTGGTCATTGCCTGCGCTGCGATGGCTGCTGTGCCCAGTGTGGAAACCGTAGACTGGATGGCAAGCTTTCCAAGCTGAAACATACTGTTCTCAATTCCCGAAGGGATCCCAAGTCCCAGGATACGTCCGATCATGCTCCAGTCCGGTCGGATCTTCAGATAATCCTTCACAACGACAGGCTGACGATCCTTACGCAGCTGCCAGAGAACAACCACTGCACAGAAAATACGGGAAACCAGTGTGGAGATCGCCGCTCCTGCAACACCAAGGTGGAAAACCCAGATCAGAACCGCATTTCCGCCAATGTTCATGATATTGGAGATCATGGAGATGGTCATAGGCCCCTTGGTATTCTCCTGGGCACGAAAGATCGAAGCCGCAGAATCATAAGCCGCAATAAAGGGGAATGACAGTGCCGTGAAAAAGAAATAGGTTTCCGATGCACGCATAACATCCGCATCCACCGCACCGAAGATCAGCCTCAAAAGCGGCTTCTGAAAGATCAGACAGACTGCAGACACCACTACAGAGATCGCTGTGATGATAAAAAGCACCTGCCTGGCAGACATATTCGCCTTCTCATAATTCCTCTGTCCGATATACTGTGCGCAGACAATGGCGCCTCCCGCTGCCAGCGCCGAAAAAGCCTGGATTAGAAGCACATTGATGGAATCCACCAGCGATACCGCAGAAAGAGCCGCAGATCCTACATTGCTGACCATCATGGTATCTGCGGTTCCCATTATCGAATTCAAAATCTGTTCCAGCACTACCGGCACCAGAAGATTACGGATCATCCGGTTGGTAAACATATGCTGCTGTTCCATTGTTACATCCTCCGCCTCACTTATTTATGACCTGACAAAGCAGAAAAAAACGTCTGTATTTTATCAATCACACTTTCTCTGACATTATACCCTTTTCCCGCTCTTTTTCCAATATATTTTCTGTGTTTTTTGTACAAACTGCAAAATGCCGCAGGCGTGAAACCTGCGGCAGTCTTTGTATTTTGTGTTTTTTTATTATACAATTATGTTCCAAAGTCACTCTTTTTCATATTTTTCAATTAAACATTGATGTTCCTTGCTGGTTTTATCATAGTTAATCCCAACAAGCAGGATTTCACCTGTGTAATCCAGAATTGAAGAAGGATATTTTTTATCTTTAATCTGCCTCACGGCAGTCTGGGCATTTTGATTCCACTTCAGCTCTACGATCAACGCCGGATAAGAAGAACAGTACTCTATCTTCGGGATAAACACGAAATCAGCAAATCCACGGCCTGTCGGCAATTCCCGGACAGGTTTAAAATAGTACTGCATTGCACTTAAATATGCAATTGCCAAAACACTGCTCAACGAGTTCTCATTGTTATATTGAATGGAAGACGCATACTCGTTGTGGATTTTTTCAATCTGAGCAGCAACTTCTACTCCATCCATGTCCAACGTAGCATCAAGTAAATGTTCTGAATTTTTCTGGAATTCCAACATCTCATTCCACTGCTTACTTCCAACAGCAGCTGTAAGTTCTTGTCGAATCTCTTCGTTCGGCACGAAGGCAGTCTTTAATTTAGGGTTATATCCAAAATAGCCCAGGTGAATCATGTAGGTTAACACATCATCCTTACTTTTGATGCTTACCGTATCGTTCTTAAAGGTTGCTGTGTTTACTTTAACCTCTGCACCAGAGATCATTTCAATAATAGCTGTTTTCAAACCACCATAATTCATGTTGATCAGCGGAACAATGGCATCATAAGAAGCTGTTTCTGACCAATAGCTCTTAAATTCACCTCGAAGCATCACGCCGACAACTGCTCGTGGATTATAAACCTGATGACCATTCAGCAGATATCCATCATACCAACGCTTTACCTCATCGAAATCCTGATGATATTCTTCTGCCAGTTTCCGCACTTCATTCTCAGTAAAACCAACATACGGCGCGAGACTGCCTGGGCTCAGCATAGAAAACTCATCAAAATTATTCAGAGCTGACTGTGTTTTTTCCTTCTTTATGGGAAGAATACCTGTAAGGTACGCCAGTTGAATATACTTTGTAGGTTCTATTCCTTTGAACATTCCTCGCAGGAAATTTATATAATCTTCCTGTGCTTTTTTATTGGCCGCCTCATCACGAATCAGTACATCCCATTCATCAATGATAACAACAAACTTCTGTCCCACCTTATCTTTGATTCTTGAAAGTGCATCCGGCAAGCCAGATACTTCAAGTGGCAGAACATCCGGATAAACTTCCCGCAATTCATCCAGAACCGCCTCCGTGACATGCTTCACTATATTATCCGCATCATCACAGTTTGCCAGAAACCACTGAATATCGATATGGATCACATCATACTTGTTAAGATGCTTTTTGAAGTCGGCCTCCCTGCTTATCTGCAATCCAGAAAACATCTGCTCAGAATCTGCGCCTTTGCTATAATACGCAGCCAACATATTAGCTGCATAAGATTTTCCGAACCGGCGCGGCCGACTATTGCAGATATAAGCATTTGTTGTATCAAGAACACTGTTTGTGTACTCAATCAGGCCAGTCTTATCCACATATATTCTGGAGTTAAGAGCAACCTGAAATGCACTGTTGTCCGGGTTCACAAATCTTCCCATGCTATTCAGACTCCTTTCTGAAGCTGTTCCTCAAGCACGAGGTTACAACTCACCTGTTTTATTTTGATTTTATCATTTCATAGAGCAAATAACAAGTTGATGACTGCTTTACTTCGTGCAACATATGCAAATCCCACTCGAACAGTACGCTCTTTCCCGGTTCTGTCAACCATTATTTCATTTTGATCTCGCTGTTATACGAACATCTGCTGATCCTTCTTCTGTTGGGGCATTCCTCCAACGCTTCATCGCTCTGTACCTCCGCTGCCGCTCGGCTCCAACACTGATCTTATCTGCCGGTGCTGTACCTGGAAAATACACACCCTTTTTGTACGGAAGATATGAAGTAACAGAGGACCTGGACAGGCCAAGAGCATTTGCAGTTGAAAGGACAGCAGCTTTATGATCCTGTGTTTTTCTGAAATCATCAAAGGTCACCTGCACCTTCTCCGCCATATCCGATACATACACACCGGCCGTGATAAGCAGCTTCCGAACCTTGATCGGATTCAACCCCAGCTCATCTGCAATAGCCTGCAAAGACATCCCCGCTTCATAAAGCACAACAGCCGGATCCATCAGCTCCTTAAGGATCTTCCCGGCATCATACTCCGGCTTTGATTTCCTGCGACCACCTCCGGGCTTTCTTGGTTTATACGCTCTTTTCTCACCCATAGATTACAAAACCAGCTCATACATTTTGAAGGTCATCTCGCCAACCACCTCATAAAAAAGTGTCTTTGTCTGGATATACCGAAAACCCAGTTTCTGATACAGACCTTCCGCTGCTGTATTGTTCTCGATCACATCAAGCCTCAGCGCTTTCTTTCCGGCTTTTCTTTCCGATCCTACAATGTGCTCCATCAAATTCCGGGCCAGACCCTTACCACGCTGCTCCGGATGCACTGCCAGAACATGAACGACCATAACCTCATCCGAATCGATCTGCCACGGCACATCTGCGTAGCCATCCACCTTTTCATCATTAACTATCGCACAGGCCGCAATCTCGCTGCCATCTGCCAGAACATACAGCTCTTCCTTACCAATACTGTTACGTAGCATTTCATCAGAAGGATGGATACCCTTCTTCCAATGTGGAAACGATGGATCACCCTGCTCCTGGTCGATCAGCTCCCAGTACAGAGATTTTATGTTGTCAAAATCCTCTTTTACTCCCTTACGAAATATCATTTGTTCCATCTCCCCTTACTCATGCAGTTCCAGCGGCAGTCCGTCCGGGTCATGAAAAAACGTCATCTTCTTACCGGTAAAATCATCCACACGGATCGGCTCACATTCGATCCCGACCTCCGCCAGCTCTTTCACCGTCTGCTCCACACTCTCCACACAGAAAGCAAGATGACGCAAACCACAAGCCTCCGGACGGCTCACCCGTTTCGGTGGATTTGGTTCTGCAAAAATCTCCAGCTCCGTGTGCTCATCCACACGCAGATCCAGCTTCCAGTCCCTGCGCTCTGAACGATAGTTTTCTCTGATAACGGAGAAGCCAAGCTTGTTTACGTAGAAATCTTTGGCGGCTTCGTAGTTGGATACGATGATTGCGATGTGGTGTATTTTAGATAAATTCATTTTTTGTACTCCTTTTTAGTTTATCTTATTTTCGTTATAAACTATATAGTGGTTTTTAAAATATACCGTGTGTGCTTTAGTTCTGAAGGAGCATGTGTTTCACACACGGTAATTTTACAAGAAATACAGATTATTCTCAATTTTTATTTTGTAAGTGCCTGAACCCCCTGGGGGCACTAATCCTTCGTCCTCTGGATTCCCTGGTCGCATTTGCTTTTTTATAGTCACTGATTGTCAAGGTAGTTGTCAGTAAAAATATATTTTTTTATTCGTGCAGGTCATCAGATATTGCTCTGTACCTGATCACCATCATTTTGAATGAATAGATTTTTATGAAACAGCCATCTGTTCATCAGCTTTTTCGGATTGTTCGTGTACCCTTTCCGGGTTCAGATATACAATATCCGGAAGACTCCAGTCACGGGTTGCACGTCCATTCCAGCGTTCTGGATGCTCCGCTTTAGCAGCTTCGTATACTTCTTTACGCTTAGACAGGGTAGTACAAATAAAGCTGCAGTTTCTGCAAGAGCCTTTTCTTCGCTGTAATTCTTTTTTAAGTTTTCTACATTCTTTCCCAGAACCCTTGAGTTCGCGGTTAAACCGGGAAAGGCTTCCGAATTTTTACCTCAGGTTGCCGTCACCCCACTTAAGAATTTCACTTGTAACAAGTCTATCATAAATCATATCATTTCCCATGTCATCTATTATCTGCAGCTTACTATAAGCTTCGTCCACATCATTTTTTAATTGCTCAACTGATTCACTACTGAAAGCAAATACACATATCTTATCTAGTATCGCTTTATCAGCCTTACATTGTTCTCCAACTCTTCCATGAAGCAATGCCAATGTACAATCGGGCATTTTTGCGATTTCTTCAAGACCTTGAATTTTTGCAATCGTACCTTCCTTCGCAAAAACATTGACCGTTACACACTTCATATTTTCATTAATTCCTATATGCGAAACATCATGTGTATTTCCACACAATGCATAGAAAATAAATATGTCCAGAAAATTAACAGGACCTCTCTTTTGTGTGTAATAATATTGATGTGCGCCCTCCAAGCGATAACCACACTCGAAAAACACAAAATTCTGATTCTTATCTATGAATCCTGAAAAGAAAATGCACCCATTTTCAATTTTCATTCCTCGAATCATGGCTTCAATATTATCTTTTACTTTCGAATTGTAAGAAGATTGATATTTTTCAGGATACAGCCATGCTGTTTGTACCACTCTAGATCCATCATTATTTTGCGCGTTAACTGTGTCACAAGAGGTGAGTAATGTAAGGTTTCCATTTTCAGCTAAATAATAGAAGTCAACTTTATCCTCATCTTGAATATACTTTTCAATAATGACTCGTTTTTCCACAGAAAGATCATATGCATACTGATATGCTTTTTCGAGTTCTTCAAAACTATGCGCAATACTTATCCCAATCGATCCAGCTCGGTCTGTCGGCTTAACAATTACAGGATATTCATTAACCTCATCAATAGAACTATATTCTTTTACGACCGGAACACCGTACTTTCGGCAACACTCTTTAAATTTAATCTTGTCGCGGGTAATCTCCAACTGTTCATTATTTATATAACATGGAAAGTTTAGCCGCTCACAAAGCTTTATCATATTTTCAACTCGGAATTCGCTATACCCTGCTAATATACCATCTACCCCACTCTCGCGAGATAATTTTTCCAAGGTGTCTATATCAGACCAACTAATATCCCACGCTTCATCAGCTACATTCTTCGCAGGTGCTAATGTATAATCCGTATGATTATCTGTGACAATAACATAAATCCCATATTTTTGGGCGCGCTTAACAAGTGAAATCTCCCCTGCAGTGGCGCCTAAGATAAGCAATTTCTTACCTGTCAAGTTCATCTCTTATCACCTCCACCAAATATTTCATGTCCTCTATTCCGTACCGTTGATCCACTGGAATCGGCAGAATATCTGCCGCATAATGATATTCCAAACTATTTTCTGGACACTCTTCTAACACATTAGGCCACAAAGTCGGTATATAGACTTTTTCTTTCTGCAATTTCTTTCGCACCCTAAAACCATTATGAATCAAAAGCGGATACATAAATGCTCCATTGACACTTTTGAGTTTTAGTATATTTATATCTCGAAATTCTATGTTCAAAAAATCGAAATTTTTCTGTCGTTTTTTTGCCACCATTTCATAGTCAATCCCATGCAGAAGATTATCTGTTAAACGGGACATTTTTTTAACTGATTCCATTGCAAATAATTTGTTATTAGCTATATACTCGCTATAAAATTCATTCGCACTTCGTTCAAAACGTCCCAACAAAAAATGCATTCGTTCAAAAGATTCATCTTGTGGAATCTCCCGCATCATCTTCGTATTAGTATACAAAAATGCGCCATCTGAAACACCAAAATATTTTCGACAGGTATAAATCGTGTCAACATTTTTCGCAGGCATCTGAAAATAACTCTGTGCATTATCAACAATTACATGATTGTATTTCTGTTTCCACTTATTCAAACAATCATTATCAAGCTGACCGTAAAAATTCACTATATAAAGCCATTCGTCCCCACTTAGTATCCGATCAAAAACCGGTTCAAATCTCTCATCGATGTGGTAAAACTCATAATCGACTTTAATCTTCTTGCAAAGATCTGCCACGGAAGAACAAAGAAAATACGGTAAATACAGTTTTTTTACTCTCTTTGCCTCGCAAAGATATGCCAATGCGTTTCTACCACAGTTTAATGCAATAGCTTCCTCATGGAGCATCTTGCCATGACAACATTCAAGTTCTATGTATCCTCCGTATTCTTTCATTTATTTTCTCCTATCTCACTGAAGTTCAACAGTGATTAGCTCATTGACATGTTCCAATATCTTCTTCATCGTGGTTTCATCTGGGAACTTAAAGAATACAATACCCAAACATTTTGCAGCATTATCAAAATATTCCACTTCATCACCTAACTTTTTATACAAGTATTTCCGATAAATATAAGGTTCAATTTCCGGTGAGAACAAAATATCTTTATAGATTCCGTTTTTATTACTATGCAAATTATGAGTAGCATAAAATCCATTTGGCTCATGGATATTGCCTTTAATTGCTGCTCCCATGGCCGCTTTTACAGACATTTCTGCAATATCTACGCCAAACATATCTCCCAGTAAATCGGGAATCATATTTCCACCACTACGGGGGCCAACGTCAATAGGCCAGACACGATTACTCTTATCTACAACAAGCTCAACATTCATAGAACCATTACTGATTCTAAGTTTTTCCACCATTGAAGATAATGTCTCTTTAACATGTTGGATATCCTCATCCTCCAGTTGCAACGGATAGCTTTTGCCTACCGGAACCAACGGATTAACACAATTGTCTCTGTGACAGTTCAGCAACCCCCAAAGAACAATTTTCCCATTCTCAATAAAAACATCGCCACCAATCAAATAAGGATGCTTTTTTTCGATAAAATGCTCAACAATAATTCGATGGCACCGTGAGAAAGAAAAAGCAAAATCCAACGCGTTCTTCAGACCATCCTCTGTTTGCAACACTGTTGCACCTTTACTTCCAGAAGAATCCACTGGTTTAATGATAATTGGAAATTCAAAATTCTCCTTTTCTTTCAATGCATCTTCTGCTGAAGCATACCCTTTAGCTTTTGGAGTAGAAAACCCATTTTCTATAAGAAATTTACGAAATTGATCCTTATTGCATAAGGTTTCAACTGAATGATAAGGGGCTCCCGACAGACCAAGTTTTTCTGCAATATAGGCTGCTGTAGGTGCTGCTGGATCGGAGGCATAGGCTAACACACCATCAACCTGTTCATTTCGAGCCACTTCCAAAACGGCATCTTTGTCAGTCGTACTCACTAGATAAAACTTATCTGCTTCATATTGTCCAGGATTATCTGGAAGATAATCGCAAAGAACCGTATAATATCCGAGTTTTTGAGCAGTTTTAATTGCTACAATCTGTTGTGCAGAACCGCCTAATAATAATATTTTTTTCATTCACTTTACCCCAAAATCACATCACAAATTCTATCAACATCCTTCAAAGACAAATCTGCATACAACGGAAGAGTTAAAACACGCAATGCTATATGCTGAGCAATAGGTGTTTTTTCAGCTCCTGCAGTTGGGTAATTACGGTAACATTCAAAACTGTTTGTTAACGGATAAAAATACTTCCGCGCGCCGATGCCAACCTCTACTAACTTCTCAAAGATCTCATTTCTGGTATACTTATACCCATCAAACACTACAGGAAAATAAGCATAGTTGCTTTCAACATCTTTCTGAATTATAGACAACTTAATTCCTTCTACGCCCTCAAGACGGCTTCTATAGTGTTCTACAACATGCTTTCTTTTTTCAATTTCTTCATCAAGATGTTTCAGGTTACAGATACCCATTGCAGCCTGGAATTCATTCATCTTTGCATTGGCACCAACAAACTGAACTGACTCAGGGCCATGGATACCAAAATTTTTCATATCATTCAAAAGCTGAATCCAAGAGTCATCTTTAAAGCAAACGCATCCACCCTCAATGGTATTAAATACCTTGGTAGCGTGGAAACTAAACATAGATGCATCACCAAAGCAAGCTGAAGATTCTCCCTTATACTTTACCGCAAAAGCATGTGCAGCATCATAGATAACTTTCAGTCCATACTTTTTTGAAATTCGATTGATTTCTTCCACATCACACATATTTCCATAAACATGCACTGGAACAATTGCAACTGTATTATCTGTAATCAGATTTTCAAGTTTTTGAGTATCGATTGTATAATCATCTTCTTTGATGTCACAGAAAACAGGAACTAGTCCATTTCTCACAATAGCGTGCGTGGTAGAAGCAAATGTAAATGGAGTTGTAATAACTTCACCTCCCTTTGGCAGATTCAATGCAGCAATTGCATTTTCTAATGCCAAATGACCGTTTGTGTATAGAACAACATGAGAAATACCTAGATAGTTTTCCAGTTCTTTTTGCAATTCCTTATGTTTTACTCCCATATTAGTTAACCAATGGCTATTCCAAATTTCTTTGATTTCTTCACAATACTCTTCAAAAGAAGGCATAGATGACCTTGTAACTAAGATATTTGACATAATTTTTACCTCTTTTCATCAAGACAATAAAACTATTTGTTAGCTTCATTTTTTGTGTATAAGTGTCTTTGAAATTTCCAGCAAATATTCAAACGAATCCAAATGTAATAGCTTAGAACCAAATATGTAGATAAGAGCACCTGTAGGTACTTTGATCAGTAATGTTAAAGCGCTGGAAAATTCAAAAAAATTAATAAACGAAATAGCAATCCCCATAACTACCGCTAAAGTAACGGATGGAAAAATATCTATCATTTGTTCTTTGAAACTATAATTTAAAAGTTGTCTGTTTGGCCACGAATTTATGATCATACTTGTTATCATACTTACTAATAAGCTATAAGCCATTGCCATAACACCAAACCACATTGTAGATAAGAGTAAAATCATACCCACAATCTTTTTTGCAATTTCTAGTTTTAAAAACAAATCACTTCTCCCCATTGCTTTAATCGCATTAAGATTAGCCGTATGGATTGGATAGAACATATAGGTGATGCAAAAAATCTGTAAAAATGGAACGCATGGTAACCATTTTTCTGTTAAAACTAAATCTACAACTGATGTTGCGCAAAATGCCAGTCCCATCATAAGAGGTGCCATTATATATGTACTAATCTTAATGGCCCTCCTCGTCATATTTTTTACTCGTTCTCTATCATCTTGTTGTTTGGCCAATGTTGGAAGAAGAACACTGTCTATAGAAGTATTAATATTATTCACAATAACACTTGGTAATTTATCTCCTTGATTATAAAAAGCTAAATCTGCGGATGAATACATTTTTCCAATAACCAAGCTACGAATATTTGTATATACCGTGTCTAATAAAGCTGAAACAAGTATCTTCCAACCAAATGAAAGTAATTTTTTAAGCCGTTTCCATGAAAACAATTTTTTTGGACGCCATTTAACTGTAATCCACAATATAAAGGTATCAATTGTAGTATTTGACAACTGTTGTGCGACAATTGCCCATACTCCGGCACCAGCATAAGCCAAATAAATTCCTAAAATAGCCGAAAAAATAGTACCCCCTAATGTAGAATAAAAAAACTTCTTAAAGAGCATGTTTTTTGATACATAGGATTGCTGAATTCCTTTTACGCCAGAAATAATAATCGTTAGACTGATTACTCGAACAATAGGTGTAAGTGAAATATCCTCATAAAATTTTGCAATAAAAGGTGCGACAAAAAACATCCCGGCATATAGAACTAAACATACAATGAAGTTAAAATAAAATACAGATGAAAAGTCTAAATCATCTGAATCCTTTTTTTGAATTAAAGCAGTACCCAACCCACTATCCACAAACACTTGTAAAATTGTAGTGAACACAGTAATTAAAGCTATTTTCCCGTAATCTTCGGGAGCTAAAAGGCGTGCTAAAACAATAGAAACAACAAAGGTTATTAATTGTGCTCCACATCTCTCTGCAAATCGCCACACCATATTTGAAAAAACACTATTTTTAGTATTCATATATTTTTTACCAATTTGCTCAAAAACTAATTCTTATTATTTTTACATATAATCAAATATATTCTCTACATGTTGCTTCAGAATTAATTTGAAAAATCCCCTTCACTTTTACATTTTCCTAAGAACTTAATGTGTTCGAAACCTTTATATATTATTTTTCTTCTTATAAATGACATATAGCGGTGATAATCTCCATTTGACAAATAGCTTAATTTTATCTATAAATGTATAATATTTTTTATAAAATTCAGTTTTAACTATTTGATCATATTTTTTAAATCTTACATAATGTGATATTATTTCTCGTTCTTTCAATAATTTTATATATGAAGTATATTTAAAATTTGTGTAATTATTATACAAATCAAAAAAAGTATTCATCTCTTCTACTAACTTTATACTTTTATTATAGTTATATAACTGTCCACCAAAAGAATTTGAATTGTTTACTCTATACACACACATCAAATCATCAATATATAATGCGGGGCCTTTATCAATCAAAAACATTCGTCTACTCCTGTCTCCTACAGGACACGGTAAGTCATAAACTGGATACTGATTTATATACTCTGTTCTCATTAACATTGAACAAGTTGCCGGCATCCCACCTGGCTCAATCAATACTTCTTCTATTGATAAAACTCCGGATTTTTTATACGGATGTCGTTTTTTCATTTTCCCAGTCTTATCATTTAATTCATAATTAGCATGTACACAAAATGAAGCTGACGGATTTTTCTCCATTAAGTCTACTTGTTTTTGCAGTTTATTATCATCACACCAATAATCATCCCCTTCACACAATGCAACATATTTACTTTTTGTTTCCATTATTACTTTTTGTGAAAAATAAGGAATTATATTCTTGCTATACTGATTTTCTTTTTCATAAATAATATTAAAATATCCAGGATATTTACGTTCATATTCATGTAGAATATTTGCTGTATTATCTGTCGAAGCATCGTCTCTTATTATGTATTCAACTGGAAATGTGGTTTTTTGTTTCAAAAAACCATTTAATGTTTTTTCTATATATTTTTCGTGATTGTATGTCAGACATATTACCGTAACTAAATATTTCATATTATGATCTCCATTTTAACTAAATATTTCATATTATGATCTCCATTTATTGAAAGAAAAGTTTAAAAGGATATGTTCCATGTGTTTGTAATACAACAAATAAAATAAACCAATTCATAAAAACTATTGTAAATGTAATCAAAATTCTTAATGAAATTTGTATAATGTTATCGTAATTAAGGACATTTCCATAGACATATTATTTCCTCATACTTATATTGGTTTAAAAAGAGAAGCAAAATGGAAGCGTTCCATGCCAGCCTAAAATCATATACCCACAAAACCAATATCCTAATATAGCCATAAACATACAAGCTGTATCTCTATGAACTACTCCAAACTTGACATTATTTTCTTGAAATTTCGAGTAGGACATTGGCAGCCAAACAATAAAGAAATATTCCATATACCAAGTAATTCGGACAGCATAACTCGTATGAAAAAAAACAAACAATACTGTATAAACTACAACAGACACCAGAAGAATGATATTAGCCGAGTTATACAAATTTGATTTTCTCTTACTGTACTTGCAACAGAAAAGAGGAATTAAATACAATATCCATCTAAAAATGAGCTCAATATAATTACTTTTAGTCAGCAAAAAATAATAGCTATTTTGATTCTGTCCTCCAATGAATATATTAATATATGTAATAAATCGTCTTGGAAGTATATTTACATCATTAATCGCCCACATCAAAATATTCTGCCAACCTTGCGAAGCAACAACTAAGAGTGTACATAAAATCGCAAATACTAATATTCTTAATTGCCTGCTCTGAATTCTATAAAACCATACTCCAAATAAAATAATTACAATTCCAATAAATGCAGTGTTATGAAACGATTGCGCTAAGAAAATCAATATGATGAATTTTAACCATTTCCTTTCGACTAACTCAAAGTAAGCAAGCAAAAGTAACGCAGCAGCAATTGACTGCCGCATAAAATTGAAGGAAGCAATATAAAATATCATATAATAGACAAGTACTGTCACCCACATAGGACAGTTCTTTCTATTCTTAATAGCAATAATATATATTGGGCATATAATTAAAGCCTCTGTAAAAAAAAGTACCGCAGTGAAATCTTTAAAAATTTTTGCGATGCAAAACACAAACACTTCATATCCTTTTTCTGCAGAGCCTTGTAGTAAAAAAGCCTGTAAATTACTTGAATTGAGTGCTCCCAGATAATACGGTTTTGCATATTGAAGAACATCCGTTCCTACTTTTTCTCCCCTAAACGCTGCAAATAAACACGGAATTATAAGTGCAAGTAAGGAAAGAAAAATAAACTTTCCTCTACTTTTAGTCTTATCAGCTTGATTCACAAAATAGAGTGATACTATAAACATCAGGCTGTATATAGCTACCCTCCCTATCAGTGCTGCCATTTCATTTATCATATCAATCATCCATTTCTAGCTATACTAAATTAAGGTTTAATAGTTGCACCAAGCCTTCCTTTTTTCCCATCTTGGTACCCCTTGAACAGCATCTTCATTACTTCCAACTTATTGCAGCTACATATCATACAACAGTACATTCTTTTAATTAAAAACAGTATTGCATCCTTCTTTTTCCCAAATTGTAAAAAAGAGAACGTATAATTTCTTACGGAATAATACTCTTTCCAAGCTGGTTCAATGTATACATACATTTCTTTTCCAAAGACTTTTTTCTTCTTATATCCCCCCAGCTTCGGATGAAAATACATTGAATCTACAATAGTAGCCACAAAAGCCCCTGCGCTCTGCGCTCTTCTTAAATAATCATTTTCATCTCCCTTAATGAAAAAGTCTCCATTAGGAACGCCAATTTTTTCAACTAGCCCACTAGAAATCCATGTTCCATTGAAGGGATTAATCATACCAACAACTTCATTTTCTGTAACAACAGAATTTAGTTCAGTTATTCTTTCTATATGTCCAAGTCCAAACGACAGTGTGTCATTATCACTCAGTACCAGAGAATTCAGAAGATACATTTTCTGTGAATCATATCCCTTTTTAACAATATGCTTCTTCATATTTTCAAAGCAATTTTTATCCATAGGACGTCCATCGTCGTCCATTAAAATGTACCAATCATATTTATCCTCAAAAGCTCGCTGCAATCCGTAAGAAAATCCACCGGCACCGCCACAATTACTTTTTGTTTTACAATACTTTATTACCGTCCCCTCATATTCTTTTACAAGCGATCGAGTTCCATCAGTACTACAATTATCAATCACATAATATGCATCAATCTTCAACTCTTGATTATGCAAAATTTCTATTATTTGTTTTTCAAGCAATTCTTTTCTATTATATGTCACTACTACAGCACAAATTTTCATATTATCTTAATAAGCTCAATCTTAAATGATTGACTTTCCTTTCAAAAAACTATCTACTATTTTATTAAATTTAAAACGGCTGTTGTGGTGCCGAATCCTAAATAACTTAATAAACATGCTCCCCTAACTCGAATTGAGGCAGATTTATCTCTTATGACATCATTTCTAACTTGTTTTATATTACTAACAATTAATTTCTTTTCCGGTATATTCTCTTTAATCTGCGCCAATATGTGGAAGTTAGCGGCTACATATCTACTCTTCGCAGCTTGCAACAATTCAGGATAATTAATCGTTATATCATCCAGCATCATCTGCGCAGTTTTTATGCAATCCATTTTTTTGATAGTAAATTTTTGATTTTCTATACTTTCTTTCCGAATCTGATATCGATATAACTTCCGCGTTGTGAAAGCTACTTTTGGGCATCTAAGCAACGCCTTATAGGTTGTAGGAATATCTTCGTGAATTAACCCATCAGGAAAAGAAATACCAATCAAAGTATCCTTATGGTACATTTTCCCCCATGCTGCAACATCAAAATCCTTTTGGTATAGCATATTCTTTATGGCGTCTGCCGCATCAAAGCACCGTTCGCTTATTTCTACATGACCACTGTTAAACGCCCCACCTTTTTCAAATGTGGAATTCTTGCAAATTGCAACTTGAGCATTATATTTATTAATTATCCTCAACATTTCTTCAACAAAATCATGTTCCAAAATGTCATCACTATCAACAAACGTAACATAATCACCTGTCATAATGCCCATTCCAGCATTTCGAGCTTGTGATAACCCCCCATTAATTTTATGAATAACCTTTATTCGGACATCATTTCTTGCAAATTCATCGCACATTTGTCCGCATTTATCTGGAGAACCGTCATCAACAAGAATAATCTCTAGATTTCTATAGGTCTGATTGCAAATACTCAGTACGCAATCAGACAAATCTTTTTCAACTTTGTATATAGGAACAATGACAGAAACTAAATAATTCATATTTTTTATCATCAGTATTTACCTGCCATAACGCCGTTATAGAATTCCACATATTTTTTCTTCATGGTATCTGTGTTATAAATCTCAAGGACATCCTGATAGGCTCTTTCAGGAAGTTCTTTAGGAAATTCCTTCATGGCCGCCTTTATATGTTCAGCATACTCCTCTGCTTTATCACACACATAGCCATTAACGCCATCATTGATAACACTCTTATTTCCCATTGTACTGCTGACGAGAATCAACTTTTTGATGTACATATTCTCAATAAGGCTCATTGCAATTGCTTCGCCAAGACTACACAAAATAAAAGCATCAGCACCTTTAGCCATTGCCAAAGCTTCCTTTCGAGGTTTCCATCCTGTAACTTCAATATTGGTGGCAGTCAACTCATTTTCAAGTTCACCATTGCCAATCCAAACAAATCTAGCATCTGGCACCAATTCAGCGATTCTGTTAAAAAGCTGTGGTTGTTTCTGGACGCAGGCTCGGCCAAGTGTAAATACTGTGAACTTATCATTTTTTACTGGCTTTATAACGTCAAGGGATGCTGAAAGATCTGCAAGGTTCACACCAGTCTCAACATATGCTGTTCTCTTGGAAAATTTCTTTGCCTCTTCGTCTTCACTTTCACAACAAGTAAGTGTAAGTGCTCGATTTCCAAGAACCTTTTCTGCAAACTTATAGACTTTGCTCTTCTTCCCCGGACCCATAAGAATATGTGCATATCCATGAGGTGTATACACAACAGTATTATTTTTTCCGTTATATGCAAGTCTACCTAAACCACCTGCAACCGAAGAATGCAGGTGAATCACATCTGGCTGAACATCTTTTTCAATTTGACGTAATTCCTTGATTGCCGCAACATCACTTTTTATATTTGCCAATCCCTTTACGCCAACATTTTTCATTTCAATCAAATGCACTCTCTGGTCCAGAAAATCTTTGTAATTCTTAGGGGTCTGAGGTCTGAGAGAATATGCAAGATAGACATCAAAATCATCCACCATATCGTTGCAGAGCTGAGATACGTAAGTGAATACGCCACCTCCAAAAGCTTCACAGACCATTAAAATCTTTTTCTTTGTCATTTTTACTCTCCCAGTTCCTTCTCACATTTATCCAATACAGCTGCAATTACCTGATCCATATCATAGTACTTATACTCGCCAAGACGACCGCCAAAGATTACATTGTGTTCTGCATCTGCCAGTTTTTTATACTCAGAATAAAGCAAGCTATTCTTAGCATCATTAACCGGATAATACGGCTCATCTCCCGGTTTCCACTCACTGCTATACTCACGGCTGATGATTGTTTTGGGCAGATCATTTTCATTTTCATCTTTACCAAATTCAAACCATTTGTGTTCAATGATACGAGTCCACGGAGTTTCACGGTCGGTATAGTTCACTGCTGCGTTGCCCTGGAAATTAGGCTTGTCCAATGTTTCCGTTTCAAAGCGAACCGAACGATATTCCAGCGTACCCAGCTTATAATCAAAGTAAGCATCAATCGGTCCAGTGTACACAACCTTGTCAGCCAATGCATCCAACTCAGTCTTATTCTCCAAATAGTCTGTGTTCAAACGAACCTCAATGCCGTCTAGCAAGTTAGAAATCATCTTGGTATAACCACCAACAGGAATACCCTGATAAAGTGCATTGAAGTAGTTGTTATCAAAAGTCAGACGAACCGGAAGACGCTTGATAATAAAAGTCGGCAACTCCTTACAATCGCGACCCCACTGCTTTTCAGTATAGCCCTTGATAAGTTTCTCATAGATATCGCGACCAACAAGAGAAATGGCCTGCTCTTCAAGATTCTGCGGCTCGCCAGTAATCTCCTTGCGCTGTTCCTCAATCTTGGCGACAGCCTCTTCCGGTGTCACGACACCCCACATCTTGTTGAAGGTATACATATTGAAAGGCAACGAATATAATTCACCCTTATAATTAGCCACCGGCGAGTTTGTAAAACGATTAAATTCCGCAAACTGTGTAATGTAGTTCCAGACTTGTTTGTTGTTAGTATGGAAAATGTGAGCACCATACTTATGGACATTGATGCCCTCAATATTCTCGGTGTAAATGTTGCCGGCAATATTCGGGCGCTTGTCTACTACCAAAACAGACTTGCCATGTGCTTTAACTTCATGTGCAAAAATCGACCCGTAAAGGCCAGAACCTACTACTAAATAATCAAATTTTTCCATAATGAATTCCTCCACCCCTCATCGGGCATATCCTCTAATTTTCTATGTACACATCCATATGGATGGTCTTTCTCTCTAATTTCCGCTGTGTGATAACCACACTCGGCTAAATGTTTTCTTATGCTGTCGTATCCAATTACCCCAGCAATCAATACTTTTCTCGATATTTCGTCTATTTTCCAACATATCTTTATCCAGACAGGTTCACTCAATAAAATCAGTTGCACCTTTCACTACTTTTCACTGGCGCATATTTATTCGCCACACTCTTTTCTCTCTACATCAAAGTGTTAATCTGTTGAGTAGACCCGTTTTTCTGCACCCATTTCCCAAATTTTCCTATCCTACCGTTTTTGTAACAATCATACAAACAATCCCATCACTCTTATTGCAACCTGCACAATGAATTATTCATTTTTTATGATATCTACGCGACAAAATATTAGTAATTTCCGTCCGTTACTCAACGCCACGCAGATAAATGCAGTTATCAGTATTAACGTCCTACTGCACAAAACATGATTTTCAGAGTAAAATACAGCGCATATTTATGCAAAAGCGCTTATATTTGTATGTATATTTAACTCCACCATAGACCATCAGACCTCAACTGATTTTGTTGAGTAGACATTTTTTATCCTCTATATATTGAACCCAGTTCCAACCCCGATTTCAGCAATTTCACCTTCTTATAACTTCGAATACACCCCGGCCTCCCAAAAAGGGCACAGTTCTTCGGCGACGCCTGCGTTGGGCCGCCTGGCGGTATTCAACCGGAAAGGAGGCGTCACTGGCGCTTCCTCTCTTGCTGATTGCTCAGCATTTATATATAAGAGGCATTTCTGCCGCTTATTAACTTGATTTGTTGTTTTTCCGGAAGCTTTCCTGGCATTTGCGGCCCAGGTTTCGGGCGCCGTTTAGGAAGCGGTTGACCTGATGGCCATTCTGGCAGATGAATACACTGCCTTGTTTTTTTCCGGTGGCTCCGCAGATGGAACATTGCTTTTCTGTTCCGTCGGCGCGCAGCTCAAGTACCAGGATTCCTTCTGCCCAGGCTTTGTATTTCAGATAATTCCGGATGCGGATACTTAAGTGAAGGGGCGAATAATTGCCGCTTCTGTACATGGATATCCTGGAAAAATCTTCATCATACTCCGGCAGTACCAGTATCCCGGTCTGATTTTCTTTGCAAAAATCCATAATCTCCTTGCTGACCTGATGTGCGTAATGTTCATTCAGGTGCTTGAGATGCATGTAATATTTCCTGTTTGGCTGACTGACGTTGTCTTTATCGGTAAATGCCCTGGATGCTTCTACTTTTTTCAACAAAGCTCTGCAATGATGTCGGTATGCATTTCCGCCTCTGCAGTTTTTTACAGCCAGCTGTCTGGATCCTTCATCCAGAACTGTGCATACTGCAAAGCTGTCCGTATTGGTAAAGCGGACGCTGCATACTCTGGTGCCTTCCTGCATTCGTTCCTTTGCTGTCCGGGCATCGGAGTTTTCCTGCTTGACAGGTACATGGAACATGAGCCATTTTTCCTCATGGACCAGTGTCGGTGACAGGATTGCCGCTTCCATCGGGAAAGGACGTCCTGTAAGTCCACAGGGTACCCAGATCCATTTCTTTCCGTTCCAGAGCTTCAGCACTACGGAGGTGTCTGTCAGGTCTCTGTACATTCCCTTAAAAAAGGTGATGTTGGCATCGATCTTTTCGGGAAACCTTTCTGCGCTTGCTGCGGTCTTTACTGCCATTGCAGCTTTGTTCATGGCAGATCTCCGAAAATAAACGGGGAGCTTTCCGCCTGGCGGGATGTACTTTGGTTCTCTTCCGTCTCTTCCGGGAACGGTAAGCTTTTCCAGATGTCCCTGGATGGTCTGCAGATTTTCGTCCCAGAGTTCTTCTCTTTCTTTCAGGAGCTCATAGTAAAAGGCTACGGCTTCCCGATACAGGGCTTCTGTTGTTTCGATCATCTGCTTTTCCGGACAAAAGAGCCGCATTTTCCATGTTTTGATACTGTATCCTGTTTTCATGGCATCTCTTTCTGCTGTCAGGTATCGCTTAATATCTTCATTAGCGAAAAAAGCTTAAAACACTGTTAAATGCTGGCTTTTCTGGCACAGCTGACCACGATTTTGACCACTAATCATTGGAAAGAAAAAGAAAAAAATACCTGAAAAGTATTGATTTTACGCGGATTTGCGCAAGAAAAAAGTGACCACTTTTTGTGACCACTAATGTTAGATTTCGATGATTCTCAGACGATTTATTCGCTTTTTGATACAAAAACGCTGCATATCCAGCTTAAAAAGCGACATTATTAGCATGCTGCATACCTTTGGCACGCCTTGACAAAGGGAAATATCAATGGTATTCTTTAAAGTAGCTGTGAAATATGTCTTTTTAGGTCTGTGACTAATGAAGATAATAAGCGACACAATCCCCATAATCCACGAGCTGTCCAAGGATATTTCCTCTTGTACCAGCTCTTTTTTTATGTCTAATCGACATTTCCCTCCCCAAATGCTATACTATACCCGCAGGCCGCGCGTTTTGGCTTTTGGCCTGCCAAATTTCAGAAAAGGATTTTTTTCTATGGAGAGAATTATTACCTATACAATCTCAACCGGGGAGTCCGGGGAAAATGTTCTTGGGTTTCTTCGGAAGAAGGGTTTTTCCAAACATATATTGACTACTATGAAGCGGGCGGAGCAGGCGATCCTGCTAAACGGGCAGCCGGCTTTTGGCAGAACAGTCCTGAGGGAGGGGGATGTTCTTCGGATCCTTGTTCCGGAGGAGGCCGGGGACGGATCGGAGTCTTCCATTATTCCGGTGCCGCTGCCTTTGGATATCCTGTATGAGGATGAGGATATCCTGGTGCTGAACAAGCCTGCTGATATGCCTGTGCATCCCTCTGCCGGGAACTACGAAAATACGCTTGCCAACGGTGTTGCCTGGTATTATAAGCAGCAGGGGAAAGCTTTTGTCTACCGCTGCATCAACCGGCTGGACAGGGATACCACAGGGGTACTGGTGCTGGCCAAGAACCCTCTGAGCGGGGCTCTTCTCTCCGCCCAGATGAAGCAGCGCCAGATCCGTCGTACCTATCTTGCACTTACTGACGGGATCCCGCCGGAAAGGGGGACGATTTCCGCTCCTGTTGCGAGAATGGATGCTTCTGTGATCACAAGGGAGGTTAATTTTGAGCGTGGGGAGGCTGCCGTGACTCATTTTGAGCGTCTTGCAGTCAGCAATGGATATGCTCTTGTGGAGCTGCATCTGGATACGGGGCGGACTCATCAGATCCGGGTGCATATGAAGTATATCGGCTGTCCGCTGCCGGGGGATTTTCTGTATCATCCGGTTTTTGACCGGATCGGACGCCAGGCCCTGCATTCCTTCCAATTGGAATTTGCCCACCCCATCACCGGGGAGCCTATGTGTTTCCTGGCACCTGTGCCTGAGGATTTCCGCAGAGCATTTGCGCAGTAAAAAAATCAGCTGTCCGGTAGGTGTTTCTTGCACCGGCAGCTGATTTTTTTGTTTTTATTTATTTTTTTTGTAGATCACAAGGAGTCCCTTGAGCAGAAGGTCCTCATCCAGAATGATTTCTTTCTTACAGTGAGAAATGATCTTTTTTGCAAGACCGCCGGTTGCGATCACGGTTGTTTTCTCACCAAGCTCTTCTTCCACCCGGTCAATGATCCCGTCGATGGCTGCTGCGTTGCTGTAGAGCACGCCGCTTTTCATGCATTCGATGGTATTGCGCCCGATCACATGCTTCGGGGCATCGATGCTGATCCCGCTGAGCTGGGATGCTCTGGCTGTCAGTGCATCCAGGGATATTCCGATGCCAGGAAGGATCATTCCGCCAATGTATTGCTTTTTGCTGTTGACAACCGAAACTGTAGTGGCGGTTCCCATATCGATCACAATAAACGGAACCGGATATTCATTTAATCCTGCCACAGCGTCTGCCACAAGATCCGCGCCCAGCTGTCCGGGGTTGTCCATCATGATGTTCAGACCTGTTTTTACTCCTGGTCCCAGGACCATGACTTCTTTTTTGAGGATCTTTTCTGCTGCCAGCTTGGCAATGTTGGTGATCTGCGGGACTACAGATGAAATGATACAGCCTTCTATGTCTGCCTTTTTGATGTGGTAGATTTCCAGTAAGGTTTTCAGGTCTACGGCATATTCCAGTTCTGTTTTTGTTCTTACGGTAGCAAGTCTCTCGATGAAGTATGTTTTTTGATCATCGATGCAGCCCACGACTATGTTGGTATTTCCAATATCAATTGCTAATATCATAATTTTATTTTCCCTGTCTTTATGCTTTTGTCTTCTCACGGCTGATCTGTGCGGATGGGATCAGATGTGCCTTGGAAAGTGCAGCTCCCACTGCTCCTGTGATCACTGTGGAGGAAATCATTTCGCATACTGCGTTGATCCCTACCATGAGACAGCAGCCGATGATGATGTTATGACCGCCCATCAGATTTTTTACATAATCGGTATTTCCGAACAGTCCTACAAGCGCTGACATGAAGAACAGGGTATTCAGGAATGCGGAAAAGAATCCGGTTACTGCACATGCCACATAGGTATTGCTGACCTTTCGCATGCCTTTAAAAATATATCCGAGGCAGATACCGTCCAGAAGACGTGGGATGAAGCGCTGGATAAAGGCAAATACCGGATTGATACCGAAAAGCACAACTCCCATTGCACTGGAGCCGCCTACTCCTATGCACTGGAGAAAGCTGGTCAGGCCGAAGATCGCACCTGCCACGGCTCCTCCTACGGGTCCGAGGACGACTGCACTGATGGCTACCGGGATCACGTTAAAGGAAATGGCCAGTGGCCCGATGTTCAGATATCCCAGTGGTGTGTAGGCCATCAGCAGAAGGATCGCTGCCATCAGGCCCAGTAATGTAAGCTGTGCTGTTGTAAATCTGTTGTTTTTCATTTTTTCTCCTCCTTGTTACCGTTCCGCTCTGTGAATATTTCCGGAAATACAGCATTTCCCGGCGTTTTCTACGGATACAATACGGTGATGGAAAGCGGTGATCTTTTTGTTCCGCTTTTCGTTGTTAAAACCGGTTCCCTGACCGGCTCTGTAACTATGCTTCCGCCTTTGTGGTAAGCAGAAGGATCTTATCCAGGATCTTTAACGCTGCATCCTCCTTGCTCATAAGCGGGAGGGACACTTCTTCATCCTGTGTGATAAGAGTCAGGACATTGGTATCTCCCTGGAATCCGGCGCCTTCTACCTTCAGGTTATTGGCTGCCACCATATCCAGGTTTTTCTTCTCAAGCTTGGCTCTGGAATTACGGAGCATGTCTCTGGTCTCCATGGAAAATCCGCAGAGGAACTGGCCCTGCTTTTTGTGCTGGCCCAGATATTTCAGAATGTCGTCTGTCCTCTCAAGCTCTATGGAAGCCTGATCGTCTTTTTTCTTAACCTTGTCTTCGCTGACCTGCTTCGGACGGTAGTCTGCCACTGCGGCAGCCTTGATGATGATATCCTGTTCATCACTTAAACCGGTGACTGCCTCGAACATATCTCTGGCGGATGTCACAGGTACGACCTTCACAAAAAGGGGCGGCTCAATGGCAGTAGGTCCGCTTACCAGCGTAACCTCCGCTCCTCTGAGCATGGCCATTTTTGCAATGGCGTATCCCATCTTTCCGGATGAATGGTTGGTGAGACAGCGGACCGGGTCGATGGCCTCCTGGGTAGGTCCTGCCGTTACCAGGAGCTTTTTGCCGGCAAGGTCTTTCTGGAAGGCAGCTTCCTTCAGGATATATTCCAGAAGGGTTTCCGGCTCCGGCATTTTTCCGGCTCCGGTGTCTCCGCATGCCAGATAGCCGCTGGCCGGTGTGATCACCTCATATCCGTAGGTTTGCAGCTTCCGGATATTGTCCTGCACCACGGGATTCTCATACATGGCGGTATTCATGGCCGGTGCAAGGATCTTCTGACACCTGCAGGCCATTACCGTAGTAGTGAGCATATCGTCCGCAAGGCCGTTGGCCAGCTTTCCGATCACGTTTGCACTGGCCGGTGCGATCATCACAACATCTGCCTTCTTGGCAATGGATACGTGCTCTACCTGGAACTGAAAGTTCCGGTCAAAGGTATCCACCAGGCATTTATTCCCGGTCAGTGTTTCAAATGTGATCGGATTGATAAAGTTCGTTGCATTCTCTGTCATCAGTACATGGACATCTGCATGAAGCTTATGTAATGCACTTGCCAGATATGCGATCTTGTATGCAGCAATACTTCCTGTGATGCCAAGAAGCACTGTTTTCCCTTTCAGCATCCTTCTCCCTCCTGTCAGTCAACCATACGGATACTCTCGATCACCGGCTGCTGATCCTTTGCAATGGTTCCGTTGCCGTCTGTCGGCTTGGCATCCTTGCAGATCTGATCTACAATGTCCATCCCGGAGGTCACGTGTCCGAATGCAGCATAGTCGCCATCCAGATGTGTGGAATCGGACTGTACGATAAAGAACTGAGAGCTTGCGCTGTCCGGATCTGTGCTGCGGGCCATGGAAATGGTTCCTCTTACATGAGAAATATCGTTCTTCACTCCATTGCTGGAAAATTCGCCCTTGATGGTATCCTCTGCTCCGCCGGTTCCGTCTCCGTTTGGATCTCCGCCCTGGATCATAAATCCGTCAATGATCCGGTGGAAGGTCAGACCGTCATAAAAATTGTCCTGTACCAGCTTTACAAAATTTGTGACTGTGATGGGTGCAGTGTCTGCATCCAGCTCTACATCAATCTCGCCATAATCCTTTACGGTGATGGCAGCATGATGGGTTCCTGTCAGCTGCTGGCTGGTATCGATCACAGTTGTTCCTGCCATTTGTGCATCCTCGGAACCATCGGAAAATTCTCCGTCTGCGCTGTCTGTATCCTCTGTACTGTCTGCGGAGCTGTCTGCAGAAGCTTCGGTTTCATGTGAAGTGTCCTCTGCATCACCGGAAGCCTCCTGATCATCGGCGCTTTCTTCATGGTCTGAAAAGCCTGCCGCCTCAGCCTCCTCCTCGGATACTGCATTGGCTGCTGTCTCTTCATCTACGCCTGTCTGTCCTTCTGAGGTTTCTTTCTCCAGAGATTCTTCCTTCTGGTCTGCTTTGTCAGAAGTACTGTCTGTGCTTCCGCATCCGGAAAGCATTCCTGCGGTAAGAGCTGTCGCAAATAATACGGCTAAAACCTTACGTTTCATATTTATAAGTCCTCCTTATCAGATCCCGAAAACGCCTGTTCCGGCATTTTCAGGTGAGCTTTTCACTCTCCCCCTGTAAGCTTTTCTCAGTTTAACATCATCTTTTCATAAAGTCAACTTTGCACGGAACCAGGTGCAGGATTCCCTTTGTTTTGCCTTGTATCTCTTCCGGTTCTCTGCTAAAATCATGTATGGAGCTTATTATGGGCTCCGTACATATAAGAAAGTGAGGAATCAACATGGAAAAGATCACAAGTTTTACCATTGACCATATCAAGCTTCAGCCTGGCGTATACGTTTCACGTAAGGATCCGGTTGGAGATCAGGTGATCACTACCTTCGATATCCGTATGACTTCTCCCAATGAGGAGCCTGTTATGAACACAGCCGAGCTTCACGCCATGGAGCATCTGGCAGCTACCTTCCTGCGGAACCATAAGGAGTTTGGCCCGAAGGTCATTTACTGGGGTCCTATGGGCTGCCGTACCGGAAATTATCTTCTTCTTAACGGGGATTATGAATCCAGAGATATCGTTCCGCTGATGATCGAGATGTTTGAATTTATCCGCGATTTTGAGGGTGAGATCCCGGGTGCTTCTCCCAAGGACTGCGGAAATTATCTGGATATGAACCTTGGCATGGCAAAATATCTGGCAAAGAAATTCCTGAACGAGGTTCTCTACGATATCAAGCCGGACCGTCTTGTTTATCCGGAATGATCTGCGGGTACGATCCGCTGGCATGATCCTTGTGTTCTGAACGGACTATATGCCGAAACCAAAAAACAGGCTACCTGTATCGATGTTCTTCCATCGGATACAGTTGCCTGTTTTTTATTATATCAAGGAGATATCTGCAATTGAAGCAGGATCAGGATTTCCCTGATCTGGTCAAAGCCTGTAGTCTGTGCTCTACTGTGCTGCTTCTGTGGTAGTATCTTCTGCGGTAGTATCTGCTGCCACTGCTCCTACCGGCGGGGTTGTGCTGACGTAATCGCCGGATGCGTAGCAGGTCTGGCCATTATAATCCACGCGGATCCATCCATTGTCACAGACACCGGTACACTTCAGGGATTCTCCGGAAAGGACACCTGCCACAAACTCTGCCTCTGCATTGGCGTCAGAACGTAAATTCACACCCTCCACTGCATAGTAGGTGGCATCCTGAGCCTGTACGTTGATGCCGCTTGGGGTCTGCTCCGTAGCTGCTGTCTGTGCTGCGGGATCTGCTGCCCCGGCTGTCGTGGAATCCGCTGCCGCTGCTGCTCCGTCTGCTGTGGAATCTGCTGCTGCCTTCGGTGTAGGTGTTGCAGTTGCCTTCGGCTTCTCTGTGGGCTCCGGCGTCGGTGTGGAATCTACTACTGTTACCACTGCATCGGTTCCTTCCTCATATCCACAGCCCTGTGCAAGGAAAGCCGCGCCTATTATCAAAGCCATAATACATTTTTTCTTCATTTTATTTGATTCCTCCTTATACGCCGGTAAAAAATTCTCTGCGTCCAATATACACGATTCTGCAATATTATGCAAGTCCTGGCCGGTTCTTTCACATATTTACCGGCTCAAAAAGCACCCGGACAGTTCCGCCGCAGATCATTCCCAGATCTCCTGCCCCCTGTCCCAGCTCGTAAACCTTTGTTTCCGTATTTCGGATATTTACTGCGTGTTTTCCGGCTTCAAACTCCACTTTTCCGCCGCCGATACTTCCTGCCGTGCTTCCGTCCCGGAATACGAACATCTTGCTCCCAGTTCCTCTTGGTGAGGAGCCCTTCTTCTCGATGATCGTGACCATGGTTCCCGGTGTCCTGCGGCGTACTGCTGCCTCCACCTCCTCATCACAGTAGGTGCGGAAATGCCGGTTCTTTTCCTGCACGATCTCTGCCATGATGCTCACGGCGATCTCAGCCGGCATCTGTCCTCCGATGGGAAGTCCGATGGGGGCATGGATCTGATCCAGCTGTTCCTCCGTAAAGCCCTCTTTCAGGAGCTTTTCCCTGGTGATCCGCACCTTTGTCCTGCTTCCGATCATTCCGAAATATGCAAAGGGTCTCTTAAGGATCGCTCTTGCACAGGCGGAATCTCCCAGATGGCCTCGTGTCACCACTACATAGTAGGCATTTTCATAGGGAGGGATCCTGTCGGACAGGGTATCAAAATCTCCAAAGATTCTCTCATCTACCATGGGAAATCTTTCCTCCGTCACAAATTCCTCCCGGTCATCCATGACTGTTACATGAAAGCCCAGCATCCTGCCGATCTCTGCTACCGGAAGAGAAACATGGCCGCCACCCAGTATGATCAGCCTGGGATTCTTCTCGTAGGTTTCCACAAATATCTCCCGGTCGCCGTTTTTCACAACGCCGGTTTCCACAGCTGCTTCCACGGAAACTTTCAGGAATTCTTCTGCTTCTTTATTTCTTTCTGCTCCCTCCGGATAAAAAAAGCTGCTTTCTTCCAAAAGATATTTCAGCCCGGCATCCTTTCCGTTCAGAAGGATCCCTGTTTTTACACGCCCTCTTTTTTCTACCACATCATATATTGTCTGATACATTCTCTGTGTCCTTTCTGTCCGTCTTTCGCTGTTTATTCCGCGGCAAGCTCCTTTACCGCCCCGACAGCAGTGTCCACCTCTTCTTCCGTATTAAAATAAGAAAAGCTGAAGCGGACAGCTCCTGTTTTTTCGGTTCCCAGTGCTTTGTGCATCAGCGGTGCACAGTGGCCGCCGGCTCTTACACTGATCCCGTACTCTTCATCAAGGACCATGGCCACCTCTGCCGAATCCATCTCTGCAATATTCAGAGTCACCACAGGAGAGCGTTCTTCCCTGGAAAAATCTCCGTACAGGGTGACTCCCGGAATTTCCTTTACCTGGTCATAAAAACGCCACATCAGCTGCTGCTCTCTTTTTCGGATCTGTTCTGTTCCAATTTCGGTAATCCAGCTGATGGCTGCGCCAAGACCTGCGATCCCATGGCTGTTCAGGGTGCCTGCCTCCAGTGCCTCCGGCATATCCTGCGGATGCTCTCTCTGAAAGGTGAGGACGCCGCTTCCGCCTACCTTCAGAGGCTCCACAGATACCCCCGGCCGAACGCAGATGGCGCCTGTGCCCTGGGGGCCCATAAGGCCCTTATGTCCGGAAAAGCAAAGAATATCTATATGATCTTTTTTCATGGAAATCGGAAATACTCCTGCTGTCTGGGCAGCATCCACAATAAAAAGCTTCTGGTGCTTCTGTGCGATCTCACCGATGGCGTGGATATCATTGAGATTTCCTGTCAGATTGGAAGCGTGGGTACAGACGATCACCTTCGTCTCCGGACGGATGGCTGCCTCAAGCTCCTTAAGGGAGATCCGTCCCTTGCGGTCTGCCGGCAGGATCGTAAGCTTCATGCCTTTTTTTTCCAGGCGGTACAGCGGACGGAGCACACTGTTGTGATCCATCTCCGTACAGATCGCATGGATAGTTCCCTCCTCTGGATGAAGTGTTCCCTGCAGGGCGATATTGAGCGCTTCCGTGTCATTGGATGTAAAGGCCACACATTCCGGTCCCCATACGTCAAACATCTCTGCGATCTGGCATCTTGTATTAAAAATAAGCCTTGAGGCTGCCATTGCTTCGCCGCTGCTGCCCCTTCCGCTGTTTCCTGCATACTGCATGGCTTCCAACACAGCACGCGGCACACAGTCCGGCTTATGAAAGCTTGTAGCCGCGTTATCCAGATAAATCATTTGACCCTCCTTGTGATTTTTATCAAATACCTTTATAATAAACTCTGGCTTTATTTTATACTATCCGAGGAGGTTTTCCAATGAAAAAAACATCTTTTTTCAACAGTCTGCCATTTAAGCTGCTGGTCGCTGTGATCCTGGGCATCGTAGCAGGGCTTATCCTGAACCGGTACAGCACCAACGGAATCTCCATGGCAGTTCTTAATATCACAGTTACTATCAAGTACATTCTGGGCCAGCTCATTACCTTCTGCGTGCCGCTGATCGTGCTGGGATTTATCGCTCCGTCCATTACCAGGCTTGGCAAAAATGCTTCGCTGATGCTGGGTGTTGCGGTTGTCCTCGCTTACGGCTCCTCTGTTGGCGCAGCGCTTTTTTCCACAGCCTCTGGCTTTCTCATCATTCCACATCTGTCCATCCATTCCTATGCTGCAGGACTGAAGCGGCTGCCGGAGGTGATCTTTGAGCTGGAGATCCCGCAGATCATGTCCGTTATGAGTGCTCTTGTTTTTGCAATGATGCTGGGACTTGCCGCCACCTGGACAAAGGCGAAGCTGATCACTGGGCTCCTGGATGAATTTCAGAAAATCGTTCTTTCTCTGGTGGCTCGGATCATCATCCCCATTCTTCCGTTATTTATCGGCACTACCTTCTGCGGCCTTGCCTACGAGGGAACCATCACCAGACAGTTGCCTGTTTTTCTGAAGATCATCGTACTGGTGCTTGCCGGGCATTTTATCTGGATGGCTCTTCTTTACATCCTTGCAGGCATCTATTCCGGAGAAAATCCTCTGGAGGTTGTCCGCCATTATGGTCCTGCCTATCTGACTGCCGTAGGGACCATGTCATCTGCAGCCACACTGGCCGTTGCACTGCAGTGTGCCTCCAAGGCAAAACCACTCCGCAAGGATCTGGTCAGCTTTGGGATTCCTCTTTTTGCAAACATCCATCTCTGTGGCTCCGTTCTGACAGAGGTTTTCTTCTGTATGGCGATTTCGAAGATCCTGTACGGTTCCGTTCCAACGCCGGGTACCATGGTTCTGTTCTGCCTTCTTCTGGGTATCTTTGCCATCGGAGCTCCCGGTGTTCCCGGAGGAACCGTCATGGCATCCCTTGGCATCATCACCGGAATACTGAAATTCGACAGCTCCGGCACTGCACTGATGCTTACCATCTTTGCACTGCAGGACAGCTTCGGTACCGCATGCAACGTGACCGGCGACGGCGCACTGACACTGATGCTTACCGGCTATGCAAAGCGTCATCATATTGAGGAGCAGCAGCTTGATGTGGAATTTTAAGTTCGGAGCTAAGTCAGACGGATATTTGCGATCCGATCCGCTTCGCTGCTTGCTCATAACCGGATATCAAGCGAATATCAACCAGATATCAAAAATGCCGCAGGCTTCAAAATGGCTCTGCGGCATTTCTGTGTATTTCTATTTGTTTCTGTCTGTTTCTGTAAGTTTCTATTGTTTCTATATGCTTTTGTTGTTTCTATATGTTTTTCTGTTTACGGGCGGATCACTTTTCCTGCTTTTGTGAGCTTTTCCGCTATGGTATACATATTTGTTACGGTTCCCACTGCCGGTTCCTTCAGTCCGTAGAAGTTCACGCAGGTTCCGCAGGTCAAGATCTCGGTTCCCTGCTCCTGTAAGGTCTTAAGGTCTTCGATACATGGTGAATCCTGTGCGGTAAGTCTGGCTCCGCCATTATAAAACAGCATAACTGACGGCGGTGTCTCCAGCTGTGTCAGCGCATACACAAATCCCTTGATCAGGATCCCGCCAAGCTCCGGATCTCCATCTCCCATCTTATCGGAAGTGATGGCAACGGTATAATCTCCCTGCGGAACAGCCGGTGTGCAGACGATCTCAGGCTCTGCCTGACTTCTTGCAGCAGGATCAGATTTTACTGTCATATTGATCTCGTAACCACCTTCTGTTTTTCTGGATACGAAGCTGCATCCGGTACTTCCGGCAAGTCTGCTCAAATTGTTTACTGCTGTTTCATTATCTACCAGGATCAAGATCTCGTCTCCCTGCTCTGCCTTGTCAAGGATCTTCTTGGTCATCACAACCGGGATCGGACACTGTTTCCCCATTGCATCTACTGTGTGCTTCATACTCACTCCTCCTGTATTCTGTGATTTTTTATAATTGCTGTTTTATCATTATTGCTTTTTCGCTGTTTTCTTTTCTTTGATCTTTTATTTCTGCTCCAGCTCATGGGCCTGTTTGAAGATCTCACAGGCGCCTGTGTTTACACATCTTTCATGCGCGCAGTCCATAAAGGTCAGCTTCCTGCTGCTGTCCTCCTGCCGTGTATACTCACAGCAGACGGTTTCGCCCCCGTTCATGGTACGGCAGAAACCGGATATAAATTCCTCTTCGATCTCCATTTTTATCCCTCCGTCGGATTCTCAGTAATCTGGGCAGGTGTGATCTCCTCCAGCATTCCTGTTTCATTGTAGGCTTCAAACTGTTCCTCGATCTTTCCAAGAATATCTGCATACTGACAGAAGGCCTCCGCAAGCTCATCCCTGTGTTCCGGAAGCTTCTTGTAGCAGACACGGTGCTCCATGCTTGCCCAGAGATCCATGGTCATCGTCCTCAGCTGGATCTCCACCGGAAAATACTCCATGGTATCCAGATAATACACCGGAACTGCAATAATCACGTGAAAGCTACGGTATCCGTTAGGCTTGGGATTCTGTATGTAATCCTTCTCCCTGATAAAGATCAGCTCACTCTGCCGCTTCAGCGCATTTACAAGATTATATATATCATCAATAAAGTAGCAGATCACACGGATCCCGGCAATATCCCGCAGATGATCCTTGGCGTTCTGCACACTGTCCGAATGTCCCAGCTTCTCCAGCTTCTTTTCGATGCTCTTCTTGGATTTGATCCGTTCCTGGATATTGTGGATCGGAGATACGGAAGACTTCTGATACAGGCTTCCATTGAGCACCTCAAGCTTGGCGCGCATGATCTGACATGCGTTCTGATATGGCTGGATACAATCGTAATACTGTTCGTTTGTCATGAAAAACCCTCTTTCGCGTTTGCTCAGAATATACTTTTATCTTACCGGACAAATGTGAGCAATCTGTAGTGATTTCCTAAGATTTTCCTGACCATTTTCTTAAAAATCTATAAAGTCTCCGGCATCAGTCTGAAAGCTTATGGATAAAAAGACCACTGCGGAGCTTCGGTTCAAACCAGGTGCTCTTTGGCGGCATAAGCTTACCCTCGTCTGCGATCGTCATCAGCTCCTCCATGGATGTAGGATACATGGCAAAGGCAGCTCCTCCTGTCTCATCTGCAGCTGCTGCCAGATCCTTCAGCCGGTGGTTTCCTCCCATAAAGCGGATCCTCTCATCGGTACGCGGGTCACTGATCCCCAGAACCGGACCCAGGACCTTATCCTGAAGAATAGACACATCCAGCTGACCTACGCTGTCTTTACCCGCATAGATATCCGGATATGCCTTCAGATGGAACCATTCTCCGTCTACATACAGCCCAAAGCAGTGTTTCTCCACCGGTTTACATGGAAATCCCGGCATTGCCATCAGCTCAAAATTAAACTTCATGCTTCCGATAAAGGCTTTGGGTTCCATACCCTTGATATCCTTTACAATCCTGTGGTACGGAAGGATGGTCAGCTGGTCATACGGAAATACCACCGACAGGAAAAAGTTAAATTCTTCTTTTCCGGTGTAGTCCGGATGCTCCGCTCTTCTCTTCTGTCCAACCTTTACTGCGGAGGCTGCTCTGTGGTGGCCATCTGCAATATAGATAGAGGAGATCCCGCCAAAAAGACTATGTATAGTCCGGATCTTTTCTTCCTCATCTACGACCCATACACGATGTGTGATCTCATCATCGGAAGTAAAATCATACACAGGAGCATGTGCATTTTTCCATTCTTCCATAAGAGTAAGAAGCTCTGCCGGATATCTGCACGCCAGAAAAATAGGGCCTGTGTTGGCATCACAGACATCCACATGACGGATGCGGTCCTGCTCCTTATCCTCTCTTGTAAGCTCATGCTTTTTGATCACACCATTCATGTAATCATCAATGGAACTGACACCTACGATCCCGGTCTGGGATCTTCCCTTACGGATCAGTTCATACAGATAATAGTTCGGTTTCTCATCCTGGATCAGGATCCCTTCTTTCTGGAAACGATCCAGATTTTCCCTTGCCTTCTGATAAACCTTCGGATCATAAAGATCGGTTTCCGGATCCAGATCCATCTCTGCACGGTCTATATGGAGAAAAGATTCCGGATTTTTTTCCCCAATCTTTCTCGCTTCCTCTCTGCTGACTACGTCATAGGGAAGTGCAGCCACCTTTTCTGCTTTTTCCGAAGCAGGTCTTACTGCCCGAAATGCCTGAAATAAAGCCATTATGTTTTCCTCTCATTCCTGTCCGGCTATACGCCGGCCCTTCTTAAGATTTCTGCTTAGTTTGCAAAAAAATCATCTCGTCCATTCTAACACATATCAAAATTTCCCGCAAACCTTTATCCGGCCCGTCTTATGCCTTACGTTTGTTCAGCTCCGGCAGTACCGTCGCCAGCATGGTGAAAAAGCATGCACAGCCGCCTACAAGGTTGGAAACCGGTTCCGCCCAGAACACGCCGTCTGTTCCCAGGCCATTCACATGAGGCAGCAGGAGCGTCAGCGGTACCACGATCACTACCTTTCGGAACAGAGAAAAAAAGGTGGCCTTTTTTGCCTTTCCAAGTGCTACGAACACGCTTTGTCCGGTAAACTGCAATGCCATAAAGCAGAAGCCGAAAAAGTAAATATGAAGGGCGGGAACTCCCTTTTCCAGAAGCCCGGGATCGCTGTTAAAGATCCGGATAAAAAATTCCGGAAGCAGCTTCAGGATTCCCCAGCCTGCCAGGGTATAGATCACACAGACAGCTGTAATAAATTTAATTGCTTTTTTGACTCTGTCGTATGCTTTTTCTCCATAATTGAAGCTCATGACCGGAGAAGCACCTGTGGTAAGCCCATGGACCGGCATGGTGAAAATGTCACGGACAGAATTTAAAACTGTCATGACACCAACGTAGATATCACCACCCCAGGTCTGGAGTGTGGCATTGCATACCACCTGCACAAGACTGTTTGTAAATGCCATAAAAAAACCGGACATACCCAGGCTTACGATACTGCCCACTCTTTTCCAGGAGATCCTCATAGCGCTTTTTTTCAGGTTCAGGATCGCCTTTTTTCCTGTAAGGAAGTGTAAGACCCAGATGGCGGAACAGAACTGGGAAATGATAGTCGCCAAAGCCGCTCCCTGGACTCCCATGTGCATTCCAAAGATAAACAGGGGATCCAGAAGAATGTTCAGTACAGCACCGATCAGTATCGTGAGCATCCCTGTGTTTCCAAAGCCCTGGCTGTTGATAAACGGGTTCATTCCCAGAGTGATCATCACAAACAGGGTTCCCAGAAGATAGATCCTTATGTAGTCTGACGCATAGGAAAAGGTTACATCACTGGCGCCAAAGGCATATAGGATCGGTCTGTAAAAGATAAGGCCAATGGCTGTCAGGATCACTCCTGTGCCGATCAGCATCACAAAGGTGTTTCCCATGAGCATTTCTGCTTCTTCCCGGTTTCCTCTTCCCCGTTCCATGGAGCAAAGCGGTGCTCCTCCATTTCCAAAAAGATAGGTAAATGCAGTGATCAGGGTGATAATAGGAAAACACAGTCCCACTCCTGTCAGTGCAGTGGCTCCGATCTCAGGAATCCTTCCGATATAGATCCGGTCTACAATGTTGTAAAGGAGGTTTAGGATCTGTGCAATGATCATCGGCACAGCCACTTCCATAATGTTACGATAGACATTTCCTGTTGAAAAGTCTGTCTGATGTATCTGCATTTCTTTACACCTTCCTGCTTTTTTACTATTGTAAATAATACTATATCTGATATGCAAAGTAAATATTTCCCTGTAAGGCTGCTGTGGAAATATCAGACGTTACTGTTTGTTCACTGTAATATCCCGCAAACTGTTTTTTGTGAGCGAAGCTCACAGAAAACCCGAGACATACCGCGCGAACTTATGCGATCAGCATAAATTCTGTACATCGCGAAGCATGTTGCTGAAAACGGAATGGACAGTAACTATCTGATTATCCGTGTATTTATTTCTTGCTATTTTTGTCTAAAAAAGTTATAATAAAGCCATAAAAACGGTAATGATTCCACGTAAAATCGGTCAAAAAACCACATCACTGGGAATCTGTTCCGCATGGAGGTATTTTTATGGATAATAATTATAAGGGCATGGCTGTAGGTGTTTTTGAGCTTGATAACCTGGTTGCCTGTTTTGTTGCTCTTGATGCTGCTTCCAAAGCAGCCAATGTCAGGATCCAAAGTGTTGAGCGTAACCGTCTGAAGAGTGGCGCCTGTGTCAAGATGCGTGGTTCTGTTTCTGACGTTAATGCAGCTATGGAGGTTGCGCTGGAGGCAGCCAAACCTCTTGGTAAGGTTGTTTCTCATACTGTGATCGCTTCTCCTTCTGAGGATACTGAGATTGCACTGAAGATGACGATCAATAAATAAAGGGGGCGACGGATTTATGAATTATGGTGCTTTTGGTTTAGTTGAGGTTGTTGGCAGCAGTAATGCAATCCTGGTGATCGACCAGATGCTGAAGACTTCTGATGTTTCTTTTCTTACCTGGCAGACAAAGTGTGGTGGACATGCCACTGTTTTTCTGACCGGTGATGTTTCTGCCGTTACAGCTGCCATTGACAGTGTAAAGGGAAACCCGCCTTGTGAGATCGTAGCTTCAGCAGTGATCTCCAATCCTTCCGGTGAGACGGTTCGTCTGGCTGAGGAAGAAGCGGCTAAGAATCACTTTATGTAGGAAATATCTATATTATAATAATGAACGTACGCAGGGAACCGCCCTGGCGTAGCGGGAAGGGCTTCGTCGTCCGCTGGCTTCTAAGGTGCTGCGGCTTCTGCTAAAACCATCCCACTACGCCAGGGCGGTTCCCTGCTGGCTTTTGTATAAGTGAAAATTGTCTCAGACACGGTGATTTCACACATCAGCCGGTGCTTTCATCGTTGATGCTCTGCTTCTACAAACTTCACACTTTCACTCTAGCCTATCTCCCCTTTCGCATGTCAGCAACTCTTTTCGCTATATTCTTTAAACTCACGCCTTCACTCTAGCACTCCACTCCTTCGCACGTCAGCCGGCGAGGTAGCGTCTGGTTTGGGCTGGCTCTGCAGGAGGGGTGCGCTTCTTAGGCGGTGGGAATCTGCGTTGCTGGAAAAAATCCAGCTGTTTGAGCGACGCAGGAGCGAGTTCTGGATTTTTTTCAGCGGTTTTAGCAGATTTCCAGCGCCTTAGAAGCCAGCCCCCGACGAAGCCCCAGCCCAAACCAGACGGTACCTCACCGGCGTCCGTCCGCAAAAACCACATCCACATCCACCATCTCCCGTCCATCTTCCACCTTCATCACAGCCACATCCCCCCGATGTGCCACAACCACCCTCTTCCCTCCAACATCACCGGAAAGCTCCATCAGCTCCCCATAATACTTCTTCGAAAAAACACAGGGATTCCCCGTCTTCCCATCATGCTCCACACAGGCGATCCCTTTCCCATCTCTCAAAAACACATCCACCAGTCCAAAAACCGTCTCCCACCGCAACCACGGCTGATCTGCCACTGTAAACAAACAAGCATCCATCTCCCGGTTGACCCCAAGTCCGATCTTCAGTGAGGAAGATATCCCCTCATCCGGATGCAGATTATAAAGAAACCGCGCGCCAAGCTTCTCTGCTTCCTGCGCGATCTCCTCATACTGTGTGACAACTGTGATCTCACACCTGTGCCCCTGTACCTCCAGTGCTGCTTTCACATTTTTCAGTTCCAGGAGAATATGCCTGTACATCGGCATTCCGTCTATCCCGTACAGCAACTTATTGCTTCCAAACCGCCGGCTGTTTCCTGCTGCCAGCATGATCAGTCCCAGTTTCATATCACCGCTCCACTTCCTTTCGATTCTAGTACAGCGAATATTAAGTAACCGCCATATTGACTTGCCTGATTTTTCATCTGCTGCGTTGTCGTCAATCGTCGTAGCCACCGCTACGCCTCATTCCTCCGCCTTGCAGATGAAGAAATCATCCTGCGTCAATATAGCAGAAACTTAATTTTCGCTGTACTAGCTGTTTACACTTCTCTGCAGGCTTCCGCAGATCATCATGATCCCAGACTCCTGACCTTGTGCCATAAGCTTCTCCACCACACAAGGATCCTCCAGAGTATCTGCCTTGTTCAGATACGCAAGAAATCTTCGCCCGTCCACGCCTTTTTGCAATCCGTCTTCAGATCGGATGATCTTCCACACATCCATCCATGTCACAGGCTCATATGAACGCTTTCCCAGAAATCCCGCCACATCATCCGGACGGTGTGCCGTATCACAGATCCTTTTGCCGATGCAGTCAAGACCGATCACTCCTACTACCACATCTGCAAAAGAAGGGATCACCGGCTCATGAACAGCCGGCACTTTAAGGGGTCGGCGCCTGGATCCGTCAGCTTCCACAAGAAGAAGATCACAAAAGCCGGGCAGCTTTTCCAGGATCTCCTTTTCGGGGCCGGAAATCTTTGGCTGCCCGGCCTTGTGATGAGCCGCGATGACGTATCCGTATTGTTCTATAAGCCGGCATGCTCCCGGAATGTCCTCTGCCTCCGCAAAAGGACGTTCCGGTTCCCATGCCATATGCGTGGTTGTGGTCACGATCACACGTTTTCCCTGTCCGGAAAATATTTCTGCCAGTCCAAGGATCAGACTGGTCTTTCCGCCGCCTCCTGTGAATGCCACAGTAAGCGCTTTTTCATTTTTCTTCATGACACACTCCATTTATCTTCTAACTTCTTTCAGGGACACCAGGCTCTGTATCGGTCACAGGTTCTCATTCCTCACAGCTTTCTCTGTTCCCGGAAGCACTCCGCAGGAAAGCAGCACCTCCAGAACTCCCCCTGCGATACACCTCGCCTTGTCTGAGATCGTAAAACAGTTTTTCTTCTGTTCTGCCCTTGGGTCGATATCCGCGATCTTCATTCCCTCAAAAACAGGGTAGCCGTCCCGGATCAGCCCCCGGATCACGCCGGAAATGGTAGCCTTCACCGGCGTATCACCTACCATGGCGATCACCTGGTCTTTTTCAACAAGATCTGCGATCTGACAGATGTTTTTCATGTTACCGGCTACCGGTGAATGGATCACACGTTCCTTTCCGATCCCTGCGATCAGTCCCGGCACTCCGGTATTCGGCAGGGCACTGCCTTTTTTTATGATCCTTCCCAGGTTATGGCCGCGCATGGTCTCGATCACGTAATCCACATCCTCCCCTGCGGTAAAGCCCGGGCCAAGTCCCACAGTCAGTGGTGCCATATCCCTGCTGGTCCCAAGATTCTTTTTTGCAAGGATGGCATCGATCACTGCCTCCGGCTCCAGTTCGCGGATATATTTTCCATGGGTATCTGTCAGAAGGGGGATCTCTCCCTGTACCCAGCATTTCCTGCACTGGGTCCGGATATCGTTCTCCGTGATCCTCCTGCACACAACGCCTTCTACCTCTGCAGTTCCGTCATAAACAGCTTCACAAAAGGCCACATGACGGCGGATGGCACTTGGACGGTCACATTCCAGGATCAGGACCTGATAGCCACTCTGATGAAGCTTGTGGATCACTCCTGTGGCCAGATCTCCACCACCTCTCACAAGGATCATTTTATCAGTAAATGCCGCTGCTTTCATCTTCATACACCTGCCGTCCGTTTCCCGGCATTCCTGCCGCAAGAGTATCATAAAGCTCCGCATAGGTTGCATCCTTATACGGGGATACATAAAAGAGTCCCGCGATCCCGGCCGTAATTGCCGAAAGGACAGACCAGGGAATAAAGGAAAGATCCAGGATAAAGGTATCCATCTTCTGTCCGTTCATCATCTCACGGCTTTTTGCAAACACTTCCTTTGTGCTCATATCCGGATATTCCGCAAGAAGATAAGGGATCATCTTATATTCGTAGGATTTTACCACTCCGGGAATAATAAAAAGCAGCGTCCACAATACAAGATACAGGTCCCGTAAAAACATGGTTTTTACGATATTACCGTAATTTCCGGAACGAAATACACTGAGGAGCTTTCCGGGCCCGGGTACAGAATAAAGGTTCTCAATGTAAAAATCTCTTCCGCCTACCTCCAAAACATTTCCCACAAAGAAATGAAAAAGGATTCCGATCAGAGCCACTGCTACCACGGCACTGGCACTCAGAAGTGCAAAAAGCACTGCCAGTGGGGAGCGAAATACATGGCTGACATAAGAAGTAACACCATTGATATCCGTACCCAAACGATACGTTGTAACACCGTAGTCCGGATTCACCACATTTCCGGCACTGCCTGTGGCCGCACTGCTTCCGCCGGTTGCCATCACAATAGCCAGCACCAGACTTACCAGTACTGCTGACCAGTAATTTTTTTTGAATGCCTGTTTTCCGCGCCATTTCAAGTCACTGCGTTTCCAGCTGATCTTCTGCTCATTCATAACTTAACCCTCCATATATGCTTCACGGACACAGAGCTCTCTTCGTCCCTTCTGCCACAGCGCAGGCTCCAGCTCTGCCAGATAACCGCCGCCGTTTTTTACATGCCATTCATAAAAAGCCCTGGGTATGTCCGCATATTCTTCCATAATGTTCATGATCGTACCGCCATGTATCACAAGAGCCGCTGTCTTTATGTTGTTACGGATACACTGTGTGACAGCCTTCTGAAATCCTGTAAGGCTCCGGCACTTAAACGCTTCTCGACTTTCTCCTCCCGGAAAAGGAAGCGTTCCATTGCTGTCGATCCACCTCTGATAATCCTGATTTCCGGAAAGCTCTTTATAATTTTTATTCTCAAACTCTCCAAAATCACACTCGGAAAGCTCTTCGATAATATGAAAGCTTTTTCCTGGAAAAAGGATCCCCGCAGTTTCCACACAGCGGCAGAGCGGACTTACATAAAGGGCCTCCGGCATGGGATAGGTCAGCTTTTCCAGAAATTCCTTTCCCTCCGTGCTCAGCGGTTCATCCGTTGTTCCGATATAACGCTGAAGCTTATTTCCGGGTGTCTGTCCGTGTCGTATCAGATATAATCTAATCATCCTTCAGCACCGTCCCAATCCCGCATACCACTCTTGTGACCCTTCTGCTTTTTGCAGCCAGTGCAGTGCACACCCGGCCAACAGCTTCTCGGTACTGCCGTTCAAAAGCATCCGCCGGAACGATCCCGTAGCCTACCTCCTCACTGACAAGGATCACATCCGGATCCTGCTGTGCCAACTTTTCTGCCAGGCTGATGAGATCTTCTCCTGCCTTCAGAGCTTTTCTTATGTATTCCTGAAATCCCAGAACACCCGCTGCCTTCAGAAGCTCCTCTTCTGTGATCTCTCCTCCGAATTTCCAGTCCACATCCGGGAACTGTGCTTTTGCATAGGCAGCTTTTCCCTGATATGCGCCTCCGATTATCATTTCCATATCTTCTTTACCTCATCCAAATCTTCATTACAGATTAAACGTGCCACCAAGAGCAAGCACCAGTGCCATCACAACCTCGCAGATGCAAAGGAAAAATCCGGAAAGATCACCTGTGGTCCCTCCAAAATATTTCAAAGCCATATGGTGATACCACCAGAATACCAGAAGTGCGCTGACAGCTGCCAGAACACCCAGGACCGGATCTACCCATATCATCAGCGCTGCAAGGATCACAAACATCGTGATAAGAACATTTCGCACTGCGATCTCTGACGCATTTCTGGAAAATTCTGCCACAGTCCCGTCTGTCCTTGCCTTGGGAAATGTGATCACACCGATCCCGGAAAGACATCTGGACATCATAAAGCCCAGGCTCATGATACAGATCCCGTTATAATTTCCAAGGAGCTGATCCCAGGCTCCCAGCCAGAGGATAAAATATACACAGGCTGTGATAATGGCAAATGCACCTGCATGGGAATCCTTCAGGATCTCCAGCCTCCTTGTGCGTTCCTGCCAGGAGCTTAATGCATCCGATGTGTCCAGAAGCCCGTCTACATGAATGCCGCCGGTAATAAATACCGGGATCACAGTAAGGATCACAGCGAGAAAAAATGGCTCCAGAGCTGCATGCACTCCGAGGATCCCTCCTGCAAGCCAGGTCAGGATGCCGATGGCAGTACCCACAAAGGGGAAAAAGCACATCATAAATTTTATGTTTTCCTTCTTCCAGTCCACCATGGGCATGGGGATCTTTGAAAACATGGCAAAGGCTGCCTTAAAACTGTTCCATAAACTTTTCATGCTTCCTTTCCTCCTTTATGCCATACAGGGATCCCGTATACGACTTCCACAACCTCTTCTGCCAGCTCTGCCAGCTTCTGGTTGATCTGTCCCAGTTCTTTTTTATACTGTTCTGATTCTTCCTCGTAGAGGATTCCGTCTGAAAAGATCTCGTTGGTAACGATCACCACATGCTTTGCCTGGGAAAGAAGATTTTTCACTCCTTCTGTGATCTTTTCTGCCACCTCCGGGTGGAAGCCGCCTTCCCGGAACATCTCATTTGCAACCAGATTGGACATGCACTCCAGAAGGACCACGCAGTCCTTCGGGATGAGTAGCTCATCCAGCTCTGTATATCTTTCAATTGTCTCGAAGCCTTTTCCTGCACGCATGTGCCGGTGTCTGCGGATGCGCCTGTGGCTTTCTTCGTCAAAAGCCTGCATGGTGGCGATATAGATCCTTCTGGCTTCGCCAAAGGAAAGTACGGTTTCTTCCGCAAAAGCAGATTTTCCGCTTCCGCTGCCTCCTGTTACAACAACCAGCATATTATTTCAGCTCCTCGTACTGTTCTACATTGATATCACCAAAGGTACTCATGGAATTATATACTGCACAGGACAGATCCATCATCGGAAACAGTGCCACAGCTCCGGTTCCCTCGCCCAGGCACATGCCTGCGTGGATGATCGCTTCCTTGCCAAGCTCCTTCAGGATCAGCTGTGCTGCAGGCTCTTTGGATACATGAGACGCAAGGATATGATCACTTACCTGCGGGCAGATCTTTATTGCGATCAGTGCAGATACGCAGGAAATAAATCCGTCCATGACAACCGGCATTCCAAGTGCTGCTCCTCCAATGAATACTCCTACCATTCCTGCAATATCCAGTCCACCTACCTTTGCCAGGACGTCAATGGCATCTGAACGATCCGGATTATTCAGGGCGATCGCCTTTTTGATCGCATTGATCTTCCGGACAAGCCCTTCACTGGTCAATCCGGCACCACGTCCGGTCATATCTTCCACCGGTTTTCCGAGAAGCACAGCTGCTACCGCACTGCTGGTGGTGGTATTTCCGATGCCCATCTCGCCGGTTGCAAGAACCTGATAGCCTTTTTCCTTCAGCTCCTCTGCCATGGCAATTCCGGCTTCGATGCCACGGATCGCCTGATCTCTGGTCATCGCCGGCTCTCTGGTCATATTTCTGGTCCCATAAGCAACCTTAAGATCTGTACGGACCTTTGTATCTGTGACCATTCCCACATCTACAGGAAAAAGCTCTGCTCCACACTGACGGCACATCACACAGCAGGTAGTAGTCCCTTCCAGAAAATTCTCAGCCACAACAGCCGTCACTTCCTGTCCGGTCTGGGTCACACCCTCTTCTACAACTCCGTTATCCGCGCACATGGCAACCACTGCTTTTTTCTCCACACGTACCTCCGGTGTACCTGTGATACCGGCGATCTGTGTCAGCATATTCTCCAGCTCTCCCAGAGAATGCAGGGGCTTTGCAATACTGTCCCATCTCTTTCTCGCCCCCTCCATAGCCTTTTCATCCAGAGGGCGGACTTTCTTCACTGCCTCATCCAAAGTTATCATTTGCTACCTCCAATCCTTTTACCTGTGGTAAAAATAATAAATTTACTAAAGATATAATTCAACGCCAGCACGATAAATTGTGTGCAGAATTTTGCAAACATATCCCGGAATCCCAGGATCTCCGCCAGAAGCCATACGCCACCTACCTCAATGACCATGGTCAACAGACGGGCACTTATAAATTTCAGAAAGGGCGGTATATGATCCCTCCATGTTTCACAGCGGTCATGAAATACAAATCTGGAATTCACAACATAGGCAAACAGGATCGCCAGGATGATCGATATGATGTTGGCACTCATCAGCGGAATTCCCATTGCCCTCATGATATAAAAGCTTAACAGATTTACGAGAGTCGTACAACCACCCCAGAAAATATAACGGATCACATCATTTTCATAGAATTTAAGGATCCACTTTTTCATTGGTATCTCCTCCTCGTATGATCTTTGATACGATATATCTTGGACGACGTTTTACTTCCTCATAGATCCTGGCGATATAATATCCGATGATTCCAAGGCTCATCATCACAGCACTTCCAATAAAGAGCATCACGATCAGAAGTGTGGTATAGCCTTCCACCGCATGCCAGGAAAAATACCGGACCAGAGAATAAACCAGAAGGAGCAGGGAGCACCCAAAGCAGCCCACAGCACCGGCTGTTACAAACTGCAGCGGAAGTGTTGTAAATGCCACGATATTCCGAAACGCATAGCTGATCAGCGTTCCTGCAGACCATTTGGATTCTCCGGCCTCACGCTCCTGCACCTCAAAAGGTACGGAGATGCTTTTGAAGCCTATCCAGGATGATGCCGCCCGGAAAAACATGCTGCGCTCAGGCATGGCGAGAACACTCTCCACCGCTTTCCTGTCCAGCAGCTTGAAGTCGGAAGCATTTTCCATATCAAAGCCGGTGGCACGGGACATGATTCGATAGAAAAATCCGGCACTTTTTCTGTGAAAAAGAGTTTCTTTTCCCCGGTTTTTCTTGATGCCCTCCACAACCTCGTAGCCCTGCTTCCAGAGCCGGTACATTTCCAAGAGGATTTCCGGCGGATGCTGCAGGTCACAGTCCATCACAGCCACAGCATCTCCGCATGCCTGTGCAAGGCCGGCCACAATTGCTGCTTCTTTCCCGAAATTTCTGGAAAAATGCACACCTGTCACATTTTTATCTTCTCCTGATACTTTTTCTATGGCTGCCCAGGTCCCGTCAGAGGAACCGTCATCTACTAGGACCAGTTCATAACGGATCCCGGCCTGCCCCAGGAGCTCTCTGAGAGTCCGGCAGGTTTTCTCCACCATCGGTTCCTCGTTACAGGCAGGCAAAACTATCGATAATCGGCTCATTTCTCCTGTTTTCCCCTTTCTTTTTGTTTTCCCTGGCGCCGGTAAGATATTACGATCCCGGCAAACAGGATCAGGCCAAGCACCGTCAGTATCATTCCGGGCACAATATACGGTGTACAGTATCTGAGCGTGATCGTATGCCTGCCTTTTTTTAATTCCAGTCCCATATACATACTGTTTGCCTGCACAAGTTCTGTTTTTTCTCCATCTACATAGGCGGTAAAGCCTGCGCTGTAGGGAATGGAAAATACCAGGATCTTATCGGAAGTGGTTGTGATATCTCCACGAATGCAATTTGTCTCCGTTTTGATATTCTGAAGACTTTCTTTTCCAAGCTCCTCTGTCTGTTCTTCAACAGAAGCCATGGGCTGACATACCACATACAGATCATCAAAGGTATATTCTCCCGGCATGGAAAACGCCAGGGTCATGGTTCCTGCAGAATAGTTTTTATATCCCATATTCAGAAGAAAATTATGTCTTCCGCTGTAGCCGTTGTATTTATCTGTAAAGATCCGGATAGTCTTGTCCGCGGAGCCCAGCGAAACATCCACTGCTGATTCCTTGCTTTCTTTCCAGTAGCGCCAGTTATTGTCTTCATAACGCACGGTATTCTTCTCATATTCTGTCATGGAATCCCATTTTTTATCACTGACCACTGCACGTGGAGAATAGGCATTAAAATCCAGATTTTTTGCCACAAGATAAACCTCTGCCTCCGGCTCTCCCTGATATCCGATCTGTACGGTTGCTCCTTCTTTGGCCACAATGATCTTTCCGTCTTTTATCTTACAGCCTTTTCCTGCTTCCAGTGTAAAATCTGCTTTCTTATCGTCAAAGGTGAGGTCTGTCTCAGAAAGACTGCTGTCCTCAAGGACTGCCCCCTGCAGGAGTGCCTGCTGCTTTTCGGTCACAGAAAGCTTTTCATAGTTTTCTCTGGGGATCCAGGAATCATAGGTATAACCAAGAGGAAGGGAATCCTCGTCTTCGTAGATCCTGTATTTTTTTGTGACTTCTGCCTCACTGTCATAGCCGTATGGCAGATACCCATATCCGCTTTTTTTGATGGCAAAATATTTCACCGAGGCAAGACGATCCAGGATACTCCGTCCGTCCAGACTGCTGTAATGATAATCCCAGGGGGTATTCAGATACATCTCATCAAAGAAACGGCTGATATTTCCATTGGCCACACTGAAATAATAGGAAGTACTGTTGGTTCCCATATACATGGCAGTGTTTACATAAGAGCCCGTTTTGTACTGGTCATATCTGGTAACCGCTGAATCGTCCATTGACCGGATCGCTTTGTCCGGTCCGGACTGAAGCTTCTCCAGCGCTTGATCCTTTTCCTCAAATTCTGACAGATAATCTTTTTCGTAAGAATACTGGTATGAAACATTCAGAAGGATGCTTGTCACAAGCACGGCCACGATCATTCCACAGAGATATTTTCCCTGTGTAAATACGTTTCCGTAGGAAACCACTGTAAACACAGCCAGGACCAGCATCATCAGTGCCATGATATTGCGTTCCGTGCGGGCGGATTCTGAAAACAGTGCCAGCACGCCATATATCAGCAGCATTACAAATATCCGTCGTTTTTCCCTGATGCCCAGCGTAAACAGTTCCGGATATGCCTGTACCAGGATATATGCGATCAGCATTCCATACGCCCAGATCCATCGGTTGGACACGTATGAAAATCCATTCAGTACATGACCTGCAAAGGGGATCAGCAAAAACAGATTCAGAAGCACAAAGCCCAGCTTCAGTCCCGTATATTTTTTCTTTTTGGAAAAGATCACAAACACGCCTGCCATTGCGACTGCGGAATATCCAGCAACTCCCCACTGGATCATATTTTCGCCGATCAGGCAGCCGAGATATTTTTCGTAGTAAATGCGGTCATATAACAGCGGCACATAATTTTGCGCCTGAAAGCGCTCTGTTCCAAACAGAGTCATGACCACAGGTAAAAAGATCAGTGCAGCGATCATAAGTGCGACCAGATAAAAGCCAGCAAATTTCAGGAACCACTGAAATACATCTTTTACTGAACGCTTGCGGAATATTCCAAAATACCGGAAAGCTGCATACAGCACCATAAAGATACTGATCATATAAAAGAAATAAAAATTAGACATTGCCGCTACAGCCGTCGCACAGATAAAAAGGTGTGGCTTTTCTTTTTTGTAAATCTTTTCAATTCCCATAAGGACCAGCGGCAGATAAATCATGGGATTAGAAAAATATGGATGCTTCATGGACGCATAAATGGTCCATCCTGCAAAAATATAAACAAGGCTTCCAAGAAATGTGGCCTGTTTGGGATTCTTGCGGTAAAAGCAGTAAATGCTGAATGTGATACCCGCCAGATAAATGCGGAGAAAGATCAGAAGCTCATATAAGATCTCTGTGTCTTTTTCCGGTACAAAAACGGACAGTAAGGTCAGCGGATCACCGATCACATAATAATGAAGTGTTGTAAGGATATCGGAACCGTATCCGATATGCATATCCCACATAGGAAGGGAAAGCTTATGCTCCGTCACCAGCGTCTGCAGAACATTCCGCAGATATTTTCCATAATAGGCCAATGCATTAATGTGCTGCGGAACACCGTCATGACTCCAGATCAGGGATTTTCCATTGAAATAAAAACAACTGTAAATAAACAGCGAGATCGCCGCAAAAACAATCGTATACAGAATATAAAAATCTGCTTTTTTCTCTTTCCGGGATTTCTCCTTCGAAAAAATTCTCTTCATGTATATCTCTCCTGTATATGAAAAAAGGCCTGCGGTGCGCTAAACACCGCAGGCCTGTCACCTAATGCTTAATCAGTAAGCACACTGTATAAACAGTAACTATTGATCAATAATTAGTCTTCTTTCTTATCTGCTCCATAAAGAGTGATAAGTTTCTGCAGATACTCATATCTAGCCTGAGCCTCAGACTCGTTCTTAGCAAACAGTCTTGCAGCTTTCTCAGGATTCTGACGCTGCAGAGAATTGTAACGAACCTCACCGTTCAGGAAGTCCATATAGTTCTCCATATCCGGTGTCTTGGAATCAAGGCTGAACTTGTTCTCAGCAGCCGGGTTGAATCTGAAGTTGTGCCAGTATCCGCACTTAACTGCCAGCTCTTCCTCTGTCTGAGCTTTGCTCATACCTTTCTTGATACCATGGTTGATACATGGAGCGTAAGCAATGATCAGGGATGGTCCCGGATATGCCTCTGCCTCTGCGATTGCTTTTACAGTCTGGTTGAAGTCAGCACCCATAGAGATCTGTGCTACATATACATAGCCATAGCTCATTGCGATAGATGCCATATCTTTCTTCTTAGTCTCTTTTCCGCCTGCTGCGAACTGAGCGATCGCACCTGTCGGTGTAGATTTGGAAGACTGTCCGCCTGTGTTGGAGTAAACCTCTGTATCGAATACCATAACGTTGATGTCACGTCCGCTTGCAAGAACGTGGTCAACACCACCGAATCCGATATCGTAAGCCCATCCGTCACCACCGAAGATCCACTGGGATTTCTTGGAGAGGAAGTCTTTCTGTGCAAGGATCTCGTTAGCCTTGTCACATCCGCAAGCCTCAAGAGCTGCAACGAGTTTCTCTGTAGCTGCACCATTTGTTGCGCCTACAGCATAAGTATCCAGCCATTCCTGACCAGCTGTCTTAACATCCTCGTTTGTTCCGTTAGCTACAAGGTCTTCGATCTTCTCTTTCAGACCGCCACGGATCGCACGCTGTGCAAGAAGCATACCATAACCGAACTCTGCGTTATCCTCGAACAGAGAGTTTGACCATGCAGGTCCCTGTCCCTTAGCGTTTGTTGTGTATGGTGTAGATGGTGAAGAGTTACCCCAGATAGAGGAACATCCTGTAGCATTTGCAATGTACATTCTGTCACCAAAGAGCTGTGTGATCAGCTTAGCGTATGGTGTCTCACCACAACCTGCACAAGCGCCGGAGAACTCAAGGAGCGGCTGTTTGAACTGGCTGCCTTTTACAGTTGTCTCTTTATATTTAGCGATAACGTCTTCCTTCTGAGGAAGTGTTACACCGTAATCGAAGAATTTCTGCTCTTCTGTGTTAGCTTCAAGCGGAGCCATCTCAAGAGCTTTGTTGCCTTTCTTTCCTGGGCAGACATTTGCGCAGGAACCACATCCTGTACAGTCAAGAGCGGATACAGTCATTGTGAATGTATAGTCTTTCATTCCTGTAAGAGGAAGTGTCTTGATTCCCTCTGGAGCGTTAGCTGTCTCATCTGCTGTCATAGCAACCGGACGGATTGCAGCATGCGGGCAGACATATGCACAGCGGTTACACTGGATACAGTTGTCCGGAACCCATACAGGAACGTTAACTGCGATACCACGTTTCTCATATGCAGCTGTTCCGGATGGTGTTGTACCATCTACATAATCCTTGAATGCAGATACTGGGAGGCTGTTACCTTCCTGAGCATTGATCTTGCACTGGATGTTGTTTACGAAGTCCTGAGCATCCTGAGCACCGTGGGATGCGTGAGACATGAAGAGTCCCTCGTCCTCAGCGTTCTTCCAGCTCTCCGGAACCTGAACCTCTACGACCTGTTTAGCACCGGCATCGATAGCTGCCCAGTTCTTCTTAACAACGTCATCACCTTTACGTCCGTAAGTAGCTTTAGCAGCAGCTTTCATAAGCTCGATAGCCTGCTCCTCAGGAATGATTCCTGTAAGTTTGAAGAATGCGGACTGAAGGATCGTGTTGATACGTGTTGGTCCCATGCCAGTCTCAATACCAATCTTAACACCATCGATGGTGTAGAATTTGATATTGTGGTTAGCGATGAAAGCTTTAACCTGTCCTGGAAGATGTTTCTCAAGTCCTTCCATATCCCAAGCACAGTTCAGAAGGAATGTACCTCCGTCAACAAGCTCCTGTACCATGTTATATTTGTTAACATAGGACGGATTATGACATGCAACGAAGTTTGCTTTGTGGATCAGGTATGTGGATTTGATCGGTTTCTTACCGAAACGAAGGTGAGACATTGTAACACCGCCGGACTTCTTGGAGTCATAATCGAAGTAAGCCTGAGCGTACATGTCTGTGTTATCACCGATGATCTTGATGGAGTTCTTGTTAGCACCTACAGTACCATCAGCTCCAAGTCCCCAGAACTTGCAGTTTGTTGTTCCCTCTGGTGTTGTAACAAGTGGTGCGCCTGTCTCAAGAGAAAGGTTTGTAACATCATCAACGATACCGATTGTGAATTTCTCTTTCTCAGTGTTCTCATATACTGCTACGATCTGTGCAGGTGTTGTATCTTTGGAACCAAGTCCGTAACGTCCTGTAAAGATCTTAACATCGCTGAACTTGCTGTCGCGAAGAGCTGCAACAACATCAAGATACAGAGGCTCGCCAAGAGCTCCTGGCTCTTTTGTTCTGTCAAGAACAGAGATCTGCTTAACTGTATCCGGGATTGCATCGATAAGAGCCTGTGCACAGAATGGTCTGTAAAGACGAACTTTAACAACACCGACTTTCTTGCCAGCTGCCATAAGGTAATCGATTGTCTCCTCGATGGTATCGTTTACGGAACCCATAGCTACGATGATGTGCTCAGCGTCAGCAGCTCCGTAGTAGTTGAACAGTTTGTAGTCTGTTCCGATCTTCTCGTTAACTTTGTCCATGTACTCCTGAACAACTGCCGGAAGAGCGTCATAATATGGATTACATGCCTCTCTTGCCTGGAAGAAGATATCCGGGTTCTGAGCGGAACCTCTCTGACATGGATGGTTCGGGTTCAGAGCACGGTTACGGAACTCTGCGATTGCGTCCATATCTGCCATATCTTTCAGATCTTCATAGTCCCATGTCTCGATCTTCTGGATCTCATGAGATGTACGGAATCCGTCGAAGAAGTTGATGAATGGAACTTTTCCTTTGATTGCTGCAAGATGAGCAACCGGTGTAAGGTCCATAACCTCCTGTACAGAAGACTCACAAAGCATTGCACATCCAGTCTGACGACAGGCCATAACGTCGGAATGGTCACCGAAAATACAAAGTGCGTGGGAAGCAAGTGCACGGGCAGATACGTTGATAACTCCCGGAAGCTGCTCACCAGCGATCTTGTAAAGGTTCGGGATCATAAGCAGAAGACCCTGGGAAGCTGTGTAAGTTGTAGTCAGGGCACCTGCTGCCAGAGAACCGTGAACGGCACCTGCTGCACCTGCCTCAGACTGCATCTCTGTAACCTGTACTTCCTGTCCAAAGATGTTCTTTCTTCCCTGAGTTGCCCACTCGTCTGTAGCCTCAGCCATTACAGATGAAGGGGTAATCGGGTAAATAGCAGCTACATCAGAAAAAGCGTATGATGCATGAGCGGCTGCATGGTTACCATCCATGGTTTTCATCTTTCTTGCCATTGTTTTTTCCTCCTTAAAGGTTTGTTAAAAAATATATTATTTAGGCTTATGAAGGCCTAAAATTCCATTGGTTATTATATCATAGATTCCCAGTTATGTCCATTTTCTTTCATTGTTTTTTGTATATTATCCTGTACAAACGCCGTTATCTTTTTCACAAATAAAAAAGAGCTGTTCGGAATTTTTTCTCTCCAAACTGCTCTCCTTATCATCTCATACGCTTATCCCAACTCACATCCGGGAATCACTTCTCCTCTTTTCCGAAAAGATCCTTCATGGATTTCCGACGGAGCATTGTCCACAGCTGATCCTGGATCTCCTGAAGCTCATCATGTGCATGGCAGGGAACTCCGTCCTGTCCGTTCCTTGGACACTGATATGTGCCGTTCAGGCACTCAATGATGGACATATCCGGATCGATCGCACTGTATATCTCATATAATGACAGTTCTTCCGGATCTCTCTTCAGCGCGTAACCGCCATGAACTCCGCGGTATCCTTCCACGAGCCCTGCATTCTGAAGCTTCTTCAGTATCTTGTATGCAAAGGGTGCTGTGATCGATTCCCTCTCACAGATCTCGCTGACGCTCAAACGCGGCTCCCACATCAATGCGCGGATAACCCGCATCGCATAATCGCTTTCTCTGGTGATAAACATTTTTAACCTCTCTTCTGTTCAACTAAGCTGCTGATTTATGATAGTTTCCGCATTCCATCCGATCTGCCACGTTCCTGGGTGTTTCTGATGTGCCAGAGAGCCGGATATCCATATCCCCGGAATACTTCATTACCACATACGACAGTATAACCCATTTTTTTATATAATAAAAGGTTATTATTTTCCTGTGATTCATAGTAATCCCCTGTTTTTCCTTTATTTAGCCGAAAAAAGGAAAATACAGCTTGCAAATTTTTCAGTTTACGGTACAATAGGAAACGATTGTAATGCTTTCGTATGTAATTGAAACGATATTTATTTAATGAAAAAAGAGGTATGATATGATTTCAGCAAATAACATCACACTGCGCGTTGGAAAAAAAGCGCTGTTTGAAGACGTTAACATCAAATTTACAGAGGGTAACTGTTATGGATTGATCGGCGCCAACGGCGCAGGAAAATCTACATTCCTCAAAATCCTTTCCGGTCAGCTTGAGCCTACCAAGGGCGACATTGTGATCACCCCCGGTCAGAGACTTTCTTTCCTGCAGCAGGATCACTTCAAATATGATGCTTATCCGGTTCTGGATACTGTCATCATGGGTAATGAAAGACTCTATCAGATCATGAAAGAGAAAGAAGCCATTTACGCAAAGGAAGATTTCACAGACGAAGATGGCATCCGTGCCAGTGAGCTTGAGGGTGAGTTTGCAGAAATGAACGGATGGGAAGCAGAGTCCGATGCTGCTACTCTTCTCAACGGTCTCGGCGTCGACACCGAGTTCCACTATACACAGATGGCAGACCTTACCGGTAGTATGAAGGTCAAGGTTCTTCTTGCACAGGCTCTTTTCGGAAATCCTGATATCCTTCTTCTTGATGAGCCGACCAACCACCTGGATCTTCCTGCTATCGAATGGCTGGAGGAGTTCCTGATCAATTTTGACAATACGGTTATCGTAGTATCCCATGACCGTTATTTCCTGAACAAGGTCTGCACACATACTGCTGATATCGATTATGGCAAGATCCAGCTTTATGCCGGAAACTACGACTTCTGGTTTGAATCCAGCCAGCTTCTGATCAAGCAGATGAAAGAGGCCAACAAAAAGAAAGAGGAGAAGATCAAAGAGCTCCAGGAGTTCATCTCACGTTTCAGCGCCAATGCTTCCAAATCCAAGCAGGCGACTTCCAGAAAACGTGCCTTGGAAAAGATCCAGCTGGATGACATGCGTCCTTCCAGCCGTAAATATCCATACATCGACTTCCGCCCGAACCGCGAGATCGGAAACGAGGTCCTCATGGTGGAAAATCTGTCCAAGACCATTGATGGAGTAAAGGTTCTGGACAACATTTCCTTCACTCTTGGTCGTGAAGATAAGGTTGCCTTTGTGGGCGCCAACGAGCAGGCCATCACAACCTTCTTCAAGATCCTTACAGGTGAAATGGAGCCGGATGAAGGAAATTACAAATGGGGCGTTACCACTTCCCAGGCATATTTCCCGAAGGATAACACACAGGAATTCGATAACGACCTTACTATCACCGACTGGCTGACACAGTACTCCGAGATCAAGGACGCAACCTACGTCCGTGGATTCCTTGGCCGTATGCTTTTCCCTGGTGAGGATGGTGTAAAACGTGTCCGTGTTCTTTCCGGTGGTGAAAAAGTTCGCTGTCTTCTTTCCAAGATGATGATCTCCGGTGCCAATATCCTGATCCTGGATGAGCCAACCAACCATCTGGATATGGAGTCTATCACAGCACTGAACAACGGACTGATCAAATTCCCGGGAGTGATCCTTTTCACTTCACACGATCACCAGTTTGTACAGACAACTGCAAACCGCATCATGGAGATCCTTCCTAACGGCAAGCTGGTAGACAAGATCACCACTTACGACGAGTATCTTGCCAGCGACGAAATGGCCAAGAAGCGTCACGTATTCCAGGTTAACGAAGAGGACGCACAGGATAACTAAATCCCATACTTCTGTAACAAAAAATCTCCCCTGCTTCCGCCTTTACAGGCAGTCAGGGGAGTTTTTTTATCTGTTTTATATGCGCTTACTCCATGGTGATCGGGGCAAGCTTGCCCTGTGTTACATCCAGAAGATCTTTAAGCGGTACCTTCAGGGTAAGGCCTACTCTTCCACCACTTACATAGATCTCATCAAATTTTTCGGCAGACTGGTCAAACACCACCGGATAATTTTTTTTCATTCCAAGAGGGCTGCAGCCTCCGCGGATATAGCCCGTGATCTTTGTAAGATCCTTTACATGGATCATATCTACTGTTTTTTCGCCTACAGACTTTGCAGCAGCCTTACGGTCCACTTCTTTCTCGATCGGAACTACAAACACATAGTAGCCGCCGCTTTTTCCTTCCATGACCAGGGTCTTAAAGGACTGATCATGAGGGGCTCCTGTGATGTCTGCACAGTGGATCCCATCTATGAACTCTCCACAGTCATATGCGATTGCTTCATATTTTACTTTTTTTCGATCCAGCATTCTCATCGCGTTTGTTTTGGCTTCTTTTCCCATTTCTGTCACTCCTCGGATTTTTCTCAGTTGTCTTTCCACTCATCAAGCTCATCCAGATCCTCATCATTCATCAGATCCGGGTCATTCCTGTAATTTCCATATTCTTCCTGCTCATCAAAATCCGCCATATTTTCAATATCCATCCGGCGTCTTTTCTGCTGCAGTTTTTCAAAATCTTCATAGCTGTCCCTGTTTTCCGACTCATCAAAACGATCATAGTCTTCATGATCCTCCGGATCTGCATAGCGGGATCTGCTTCCCGTTCCTGCATTCCTTCGTTCCCTGGTGCTGCTGCTCTGGCTGTATCTGCGGCCTCTTCTGTCATCCGAAGCATAATTTCTGTCGGAGGTTCTGTTTCTGCCGGAGGTTCCGGAAGTGCTTCTTCTTTCAGTGGAACTGCCTTTGCTGTTTCTTTCGCTTCCGGATCTTTTTCGGCTGTCTGCATAATTTCTTTCTCGTCTGTCAGAGTTGCGTCCTTCTCTGTCAGATGGTCTGCGGGAACGTCTTTCACCCCGGCTTTCCCGGTCATCGTTTGCCCGGTTTTCGTATGTATATCTGTGATCGTCCCTGTTACGGTCAGAGGTGTATTCACGACTGTTTCCTCTACGGTCCCTTCCTGCCGGCTTCCTGGTCTCCTCCGGCAGAGTTCCATCGTCGTCATCCTCTTCTTCGTCATCTTCCTCATCGTATCGGTCTTTGTTGATGGCGAACTGGATCAGCATACCAAGAATCGCAATTCCCGCTGCCATACCGACACCATATGGAAACTGCGCCAGCCCTGCGATCTTTGCAATGGATAATCCTGCCAGAACACCACCCAGTATACTGGTTCCGACAATGATCACTCCTTTCGCATAACGCATAGCAAGTACTCCCAGTCCCACGCCGATAAGGATGCACAGGAAAAAAGAAAAAGAACTGGTCGGATGGACCAGATAGATACTCAATGTTATTCCGATACCAAATCCCAGTACAAAGATTCCTGCCCTGTAGATCAGAAACGAAACAACAGCCAGTACGATCCCCAGTCCCGCCATGGCACCTGCGATCACCATTTTATCCTGAACACCGGACATATAGGTTACACCAAAGCCGGCGCCTGCTCCGATGATAAATCCAAAGATCATCATCCAGAACCGGAGGATACGATATCCCAGGATACAGTTCAAAAGCCCGAAAACGCAGAGCACTCCATATACGATCACCATCAGCTGGCTGATCTGTTCCATACCTCCTGCTCTCTGCAGTATGTCAAATCCTCTTGACAACATATCCATATTCATAACTTACTCCTCTCTTTCCAAAACCTCCGGAAATCTTCCCGAAGATGTTTCAGAAAATAAAATATATGGTATAAAAATTATCCATCACTCCATAATGATACTCCACCTGACCAAGTCCGTGAAGTTTCATATAATACTGTGCCACATTCTGTACCACACCATCATCCAGCAGTTCCTGACAGGCTTCGGAAAAAGCCTCCTGACTGCCAAACTTGAAACGCACTACAGCCGCACCATTATCCAGTCTCATCTTACAATAATCATATATGTCCTGCCAGCTGTAATCTTCAAAGTACCCCTGGTTCAGCACATAAAAATCCAGATCCTTCGCAGTACATGCCGGAACTGTCAGTTCTTCCGATGGTGTATAGGTTTTTTCATATTCTTCCGGGAAAGGGCAGAGATAATCGTAAATGATCGTCTTATGTTCTTCCAGCTGTGCGGCATCTCCATTTAAAAAATCCGGCTGATCCCCATTGGTAGCATCTACATAATAATACTCCTGGCCTATTTTTACAATATCCCATGCATGACCCTCTGTACTTCCTTTTGTGCTTCCGTCCACATAAATACAGGGAATATCCAGCCTTTCCAGAAGATACTGGACAGCTCCTGCATATCCGGCACAGACTGCGGATTTTTTCCAGAAAACACCTGCTATGCTCTGATCATCCTCCCCGGTCTGATACTGGGTATGGTCAATAACATACGTATAAACAATGCGTACCTTCTCGTAGTCACTGGCATCCTCCGGGATCAGGGCTCTGACCTCCTGAAAGCTCTGCTCCATCGCCGTCTGTATCTCATCGATCTCGCCGTCTGTATAAGTATAGCCCGGAGTAAAAACGCAGTAATCACTGTCTGAATACGTAGTTTTGTAGATTTTTTCACGATTGTGGACCCAGAATATCTCCGGGTGGTCTTTCAATACTGCATGATAGCTTCTGTCAATACTGTCATCATCGGAGATCGTCAGATAAAACTCCTTTTCCCGGACACGGATTCCTTTCAGCAGCTCCCGATATACTCTCTGCTCTTCTTCCGTAAGCTGTTTGAAATAATATTCCTGATGCCCTTCTTCGCTCTGGGCAACCTCCATCTGACGCAGTTCCTCTACTTCCTTTGGTTCGCCTGAAATAATGCTCTTTGCTATGGAGCGGATCTGACCCAGTGCCCCTGCCGAAGTGCTAAAGGGCTGAAGGATCACTGCAGCTGTAAGCACTGCGGCTGCCATGGGGCAGAAATTTCTTTTTTTCATAATATCATGTCCTATGTCTGAAGCAGCGATTGTAAGAAAGGGCAGCCTCCCGTGGGAGACTGCCCTTATCTTCAATCGCTGTCCCTTAGTTTTCCATTTCCAGTGTTTCTACATCATCATCAAATGTATCCACTGCATCGTCCATGGTCTCCTGATCCAGAGTCAGCGTCTCAACTTCATCTTCTTCCTCATCCTCCTGCAAAGCCTTATTCTTAAAATCTGCAAGAAGGTCACTGGAAACAGTATCACCGGATGCCAGTGCATCCTTCAGTGCATCAGATCTAACCACATCCGTGAGGAGCTTTTCTGCACTCTCCTCTGTCAGAACATCATTCTCTGTAGCTGTGGTCTTATTTTCCTCCGCTGTTGTATCCTGATAGAAGGATGGCTTTCTGATATAACGGAAGCTTGCACTGTATGCCTCACCAACCGTTACACCATTCTTGCTTGAGGAACAATGTACTGCAATCCAGTCGCCGGAATCCGTCTTTCCGCACAGGATACCAACGTGGTTGTTGCTTCCTGCTTCCGGTCCTCTCTGGAATACCAGATCTCCTGGCTGTGCATCTGCTTCGCTGACAACACCGGCCTTCTCCCATTGGTCAGAGGTTCCATCTCCAACTGCTGCCTGCATTCCCTGATCCTTATATCCATTGATCACTGCCCAGGTAACAAAGCCGCTGCAGTCCAGACCATATGCACGGAGCGTACCGGAGCTTCTGCTGCCGTCTGCTGATACCTTCTCAACGGAGCCCCAACTTGGATCTTCTCCGATCACCGTAGATTTGCCGCCCCAGAAATATCCGACCTTACCAACCAGTGAATACGCTGCGGTGATAACATCTACACGATCCTCAGAAACATTGTCTCCCACGCTTTCACGGACAAAGCCTTTGGATGCGGTAACTACCGCACAGAGAAGCTTACAGTCTGTTTCCACATATTTCTTAAGGACGCTTCTGTCTTCCTTTGCAATATTGTTCTTCTTGATGTAGTAGTTGATCTTACGATTTCCGTAGGATATCTTGGTAATATCCTGCTTGTCCCTGACGATGGGGTTCATCTCCGCAAAGATCCTTGCCAGATCATCCTTGCAGGATGCATCCAATGTAAATGACGTTGCTCCTGCTTTGCTCTTTTCGTAAATATAAACAGCAAGGATATCCTGCCAGTTTCTTACCAGAAGTGTATTCTCCGTATCGGTAAGCTTGTTCTTCTCTTTATATTCTCTTTCGATCTCTTCCATTACAGAAGCAAAATCATCAGAGAAGGACAGATGATAATTGCTCTTAAGACTATCCAGATAAAAATCCTTGCCCGCATGGAGATTGGATACCATATTTGTCACATAAACAGGATCTCCGATCTGTGTTGCTGTGGCGTTATTTCCATCTGTGATCTCTGTATTCTTGTTATCTTCCGTGCTGCTATCATCTTTTTTGTTGCCTTTTTTGTTATCACTGTCGTTCTTGTCGACAGCTGCAAGCTTGGCTTCTGCCTCAGTCAGGATCTTATAATTCGTAACCTTGGCCTTTTCTGTATTAGACAGTGCCTCATAAGCTGCACGTACGCTATCTATCTCCGCTTTATCTGCTGCTGTGATCGTTCTGCCTGCCAGTGCTTTGATCTTCCGGATCACCGCTTGTACCTTTGCAGAGTCATCCCTGGCCGGTGTTGCCGTCGGTGCAGGTGTTGCGGTTGGCTCCGGCGTTGCCGTTGGTGCAGGTGTCGCTGTCGGTTCCGGTGTTGCCGTTGGTGCAGGTGTCGCTGTCGGCTCCGGTGTTC